>Ga0222647_1000220_pt1 | contig 31007 bp, 30 predicted proteins | sample AntAcemetagen333_FD_179864 | JGI IMG/M metagenome (GOLD analysis project Ga0222647, IMG submission 179864) | Saline water microbial communities from Ace Lake, Antarctica - #333 | ecosystem: Environmental > Aquatic > Non-marine Saline and Alkaline > Saline | place: Antarctica: Ace Lake...
CTTGTTACCTGAAAATCGAAAATTTTTGGACTAGCTCCGAGGGAGCCTAACCATTCATGACTCCGTACGTAAGTGCGGGGCAAAAGAATATATAGCCTTTCTAGAGCCCTGAAAGGGCGATACTTTACAGTTATATCCCTTTGGAGCTTCTTTTTTATATATTTTCTATACCCCCGGCACATGCCTGACACACTGAATGGTTTCAATCCTTCGGATCTTTCGTTTGAAAGAAATGAAGAAAACCTCTTCACTAGTTAAGCTCAGAAGATTTGATACTAGGGTGATTGGAGATACACATATTCTGAAAAATAGAAGTCTTACATTTGTGATAAATAAACTATTCTTTAATATGAAAAAAATCAAAATTATGGCGATTGTTATCGTTCTCACTTTAAGCTCTTTTACTGCACTTCAGGCACAAGAAATTGGTCTTCGATTTGGAGACTTTTATGGAAATAACGTTGCCATTGATGGTGTTTTCGCACTCGGTGATTTTAGTAGGATCCATGCCGATGTCAGTTTTGGAGGAAATGGCTTAGGGATCGATGCGCTTTGGAACCCGATCTATTCCGATATTCCTGACACAGACCTCAAGTGGTATGCAGGATTTGGACCATCAATTTATCTTTCAGAAAATTTCCGGTTTGGGGCTGCTGCTGAGATAGGCACTGAGTATGTCTTTTCTGAAGTACCCATCACGATAGGATTAGATTTTAGGCCTTATTTATTTCTTGTCGAGATTACGGAATTCCGAGCAGGTTTTGGCCTCAATGCCCGTTGGAGATTCAATTGATCTAATTTATTTAGAGCAGGAAACTAATCCTGCTCTTTTTTTATCTAATCGTATGAAGCTCATCTTAGCAGGAGATATTTACTTGAAGCGATTTACCGGCAAAGGTGGATGAACTTTTGTTAGATTTCCTCTTGAAATTCTACCTGATGGCAAAGCCTTTGGAATGTTGAAGATTTCTGAAGAAGTTGATTTTTATACTTTTGAAGGAGAGCACCTCATGTCAATAGGCAATGACTCGTTTTTTCTTCCTGTTGCAAATGCCATTCGAACTTTTGTCAAAAAAGAGGAAGGCGACTAGGTTCATTTGAAATTACTTCGAGATTAAGTTCCTTCAAAGGCAACATAGAAACCTATCGATTGCCTGAAAGATGACTTTGGCAAATATTCGCTTTTCCAAAAACCCAAGAAGGCAGATCAAACCAAACGGGTAGAATACATTTACGGAACGAGTGCACTCGATGGTAAAACTGAACGAATCCTCCAACTGTTGTCTGAGCCAGAAGCAAATTAAAACTCAATGATAATTCCTATCGTCGGTAGCAGTGTGCCTGCGGTATTTTCCAAAGACCTAAGTTGATAACGCGAGGAGTCTGTCGGATCGATTAAGATTCCTCCCACAGAATCTCTCACTGGCACCAATAGTGGTGGCTGCTCTGCTTGGAAATTATAGGCGTTTTGAATATCCACATACCAGTTGAAATTCCAGTTTTTGAAGAAGTACTTTTTATCTAATCGCAAGTCAAGTTGATGAAAAGCCGGCAGTCTGATTGCATTAATTTGTGTATAATCGAATATTGGTTGGCCCCTTAGATCCCAATTACTGATCAAAGCAGATTCTGCTTCATTGAAAGGGGTGTAAGGTGTACCTCCCAAAAATCTCCACCTAGCACCAATTTCCCAATTATTTCCAAAACGCTTTCCGGCAGTCAAACTCACGATAAACTTATTGTCCCAAGAAGAGGGGATAAATCCTTCGGTATTCGGATTGGTAAATTCACTTCTGACCAAAGTCACCGCTGCAATTCCATAGAAATTATTAAACAGTCGCTGCTGTGCCAAAAACTCGATTCCGTAGGCCCTTCCTTCAGCATTGGATGCCACTGGTTCATTTCCGATTATGCCAAAGTCAGCACCTAAATTTGCCAAAGCAATACCATTTCGAATGGAAGAAGGATAGTTGTTATAGCGTTTGTAAAATGCTTCTGCCGTAAATCGTCTATTTTTCTCCGGAACGACCAACTCAATCCCAGCAATTAGCTGAGAGTTTCTGATGTATCGAACATCATTTTCTCGATTGACTAGCACCCCGTCGTTATCCTGAAATCCAAGTACCGTATAGGCTGGCTTTTGATAATAAATCCCAACATTTGCTGTCGCAAATAGATTTGGCTTTAACTGATAAGAGAAGGAAACTCGTGGAGAAATTTGGTTCAATGGATTGGAAGCCGTTTCCGCAAAATCAGCCCCATCCACCCGGACTCCTCCCGTCACTAGTAAGCGATCAGTATAAAATTTTTTGGACCCACTGATGAATGCACCGTACTGGTTGAAATTCGAAGTCGATTCTACATCGATCACCTGACCTGAGGAAGCAAGTGCAGCGCGATCAAAGTTATTGATAAAATACCTTGAATATTGGTAATTGACTCCGTATTTGAGAGTGTAGCCTTTTCCAAAAATACTATTTTCAGCTCTAAACTTATTTTCTGATTCTTGAGAGATATATCTAAAAAGCAGATTTGCCTCATTGCTCTCGTCATTGCCGGCATATTTATAGGATTCATTGTTGAGCATATTTCTGCTCAGCACAAAAGTCCAAAAACCATTTTCCCGGAACCGCTTCAATTTTAGTCCGGTGGCATAATTCCACTGACTTTGGATTGGCAGGACATCTAGTAAATACAATCGGTCTGCTCGCTCATCATCAGTTTCCTCATCAGGCACATCCTGATTCAACACAAAACTATCAATTGCACCCACACCGATAAAAGTCAGTTCAGTTTTATCATTAATTTTGGTGGTTGTTTTTGCCTGAAAATCATTGAAGGTTGGAAGAAAAGGCAAACCGATTAATCTAAAAAGTCCCTGTAAATACGATCTCCTTGCTGACAACAAATAGGTTGTTTTTTCACCGATTGGCCCCTCATTCGACAGCGTTAATTCAGAAGCTCCGAGTGTCAATTGAGTAGCCATTTTATCTCGCCTTCCTTCTTTCAACGTAAACTCGAAAAAGGAACTCAATGCATCCATTCTGTTTGCAGGAAATCCTCCCGCGATCAAATCTACATTCTTGATTAGGTTCACATTGAGAATCCCCACGGGGCCTCCAGATGAACCCTGAGTAGCGAAGTGGTTAATCACCGGCACTTCAATTTCATCTACAAAAAACTTATTCTCATTGGGTGCTCCACCACGGATGATAATGTCATTTCTGAAACTTGCTGTGCTGGCTACTCCAGGCAGAGATTGAATTACTCGTGAAATATCTCGATTTCCACCAGGATATCGCTCGATCTCATTGGAATTCAGTTTTCTGACCGAAAGCGGAGTCTCCTCCGATCTAGAGAACTCAGAACTGACTACTACCTCTGATAATTCCGACGCATCTTCCGATAATTCAAAATCTAACTGAACAGCTTTCGCCAAATTCACCTGAATTTCATAAGCCGTCGAAGTCTTATATCCTACAAAACTAGCCCGGACGTTATATAATCCGGGAGGGACATTTACGATTTCATAGAACCCATCCTCACTAGAAATTGCTCCAAGCTCAGTCCCCATGACTAATACATTGGCAAAAGGAACCGCTTGATTATTTACCGGATTGACTATTTGACCTCGAATAGTTCCCTGTGAGAATACTGAAAGTGACAGAGAAAAAACAAAAATTAAGGAACAGATAAACTTCATGGATCAACAATATTACCTACATAATAATTTAGCTACAAAAAATTCATCTATCCATTACGTTTTCATGGGAACCACAAAAAATCATGCTGTTCGTTTTTCTTTTTCCCTCCAAAGCCTCCACCACGGAGTGCCAGGTGAATCATGATGTTCAAAGTGGTAACCAAAAAAGTAACAAGAAACGAAAGCCCAAAGATGATTTTTTGATTGGCTTGCAGAATGATGTGAATTTTTACCTTCTCCCTTGTGCGGGAGGTATGTCCCAAAATAAAAAAGCTGAAGCGTAGAAAATATCGCCGGTAGCATCCAAAAAACGATCAAATTCTCTGTTGGCAGATAGAGCTTCAAAATATTAAATGTTACAGCCATAAATAAAATCTGCCAAATGGTCACATGTTGCTTCACAAAACTCAAATACCAAATCACAAAATTATCGGAATCGTGATAATCAGGGTCTTTGTCCGTCGCTACATAGCGATGATGTTCATGGTGCTTTGGAAAAAGCCTCCAGTAGAAATTATAAGAAAAAAGGATTGCAGAAAACCATCCTAAAAAATGATTTAACTTTTTGTTAGTAGAGACCAAGCCATGCATGGCATCGTGAGCAGTGATGAATAAGCCCGTGTACAAATGCGTCTGAATAAATACCGCTATGTAAATCAGCGGATTGGTCCACGAAACCTCAACTTGAAGCAACGAAAAGAGGGAGATTGTCCAAAGCAAAATAATTGAGGAAGCTATAACAACTCCCTTTGGATCGATGGCTGACATTAATTTCGCCGAATTCATGCTGTCTGTTTTGGAATGTTTGCTTAAAATAAAAGGATTCGCTCTCTGACTTGCTCCATGAGCCACAGCGGAGTGGATGTCGCTCCGCAAATTCCCACTTTATCGTTTTCAACAAACCAGTCAGTTTCGATTTGGTCAGCATTTGAAACGAAATAAGTATTTTCATTCTTTTCTTTACACACGTTGTAAAGGACTTTTCCATTGGAGGACTTCGTTCCACTCACAAAGATGATTCGATCAAATTTCTCCGCAAAAGATCTTAAATCCTTATCTCGATTTGAGACCTGACGACATATGGTATCATTTGTATTTACAGTGATTCCGCTTTTTCTTAAAATCTCATTGATCTCATAAAATTTATCAGTACTCTTTGTAGTTTGACTGTAAAGCGTAATATTTCTAGGAAGATTCGGAAGATCTAGTTCCGAAATATCCTGGAATACCACTGCCTTATTGCTAGTCTGTCCCAGCAAACCAATGACTTCAGCATGTCCATGCTTGCCATAGATATAAATTGCCTCGTCTTTATCAAAAGAATTTTTAATCCGATACTGAAGTTTTAAGACCACTGGACAACTTGCGTCAATCAACGTAAGATTATTCTTAATCGAGAGCTCATAAGTAGAAGGAGGCTCACCATGTGCGCGTATCAAAACGCGCTCATTAGTCAACTCATTTAGTTCTGTATGGTCGATAATCCTCAGTCCTTTTCGAGTGAGCCTACTCACTTCTTCATCATTATGAACAATATCGCCCAAGCAATATAAATAGCCTTGCTCATCTAAAATTTCTTCAGCCATTTCGATTGCATATACTACTCCGAAGCAGAAGCCCGAATGATCATCTATTTGAACTTGAAGATTTTTCATAGTCATTGAACTTTGAGTAGGTTGAATTGTTTGATTCCCATTGTATGCTTAAATATAGTAGCTGTCCAAAGTAAACATTATAAATTATGACTAATATCCTTGAGTGGTATGAATCAAATCCAGGTTCACAAAATTCTTGATTTATGTACGATCGCCAATTACTCTTCTATAATTTAGTCAGGATCCCATCCTAGAGAAATGTATAATCAATAATAACAGATCGATCAGTATAAATCTGCTGAGGTAATACTATTTTTGCCCTAAAGATGTACTAATGATATTGCTGCTGCAATGAAAAAATTCACAGATTTGTAAATTTATTCTAGTCCTATAAATCAAACTCCTCTAAATAAGGGAATTATAAAATGTACCGTTGAATATCTATTAGCTCTTGGCAGATCCATCGTGAAAAACAAATCAACTCTTTGTAAATGAATGTACATGAGAATGGCGCAGTAAGAAAAAAAGATACTCTTCAACAATGGATTAAGAAAAGAGATAGTTTTTAGCTGACATAGACCAATCTATGAACTCCACAAGCAGCAAGGTCACTTCCAAAAATTAATGAGTAAACACAATTGGCGGAAATAATACTTACTACTATTCATGATTACGAATTTCCGGCTCGGTACACCCATTTATCGAACACGAAATAGCGAAGAGATGCAAAACGAATTAGGGTCACTACTTCGTTATCAGTTAATTCCTAGCTTTGATCCGAAATAAGTTCCTAAAAGCAAGGTGATCTTTTTAGAATTAGTAATCCGTATTCGCTCATGTGTGATAGTCTCGGCGGGCAAGGCTTTAATCTTGTCAAATAGTTTCTGATAATATAAGTAAGCAACTTTAACTCCTACTTTAGCGCCATCGGGAAGCGCTTCAATGCCTACCAAAGAATCATTAAAATCTTTTTGAATGTCCTTCTCAATCAGTAGTTTGGCTGACATATCGAAAGCCTCAAAATCCACCCCAGGAAAGTAAACTCTTCCGCGCTCCTCAAAATCGCTTTTAATATCTCTAAGAAAATTGACTTTCTGAAAAGCAGCTCCAAGCTTACATGCGGGACCTTTTAGCCGATCATAGACTTCCTGATCGCCTTCTACAAATATTTTCAAACACATTAATCCGACTACTTCGGCAGAACCGTAGATGTATTCTTGGTATTTGCTGTCATTGTATAGCTGATAATCCAAATCCATTTCCATGCTGTGAAGGAAAGCCTCAATCAGATCAGGACTAATTTTGTACTGATTAACAACTAACTGAAAGGCATGAAGAACTGGATTCATTGATAACTTTGTATCAATAGCTTCGAAGGTATCTTTTTTGAATCTTGCAAGGAGACCAGCTTTATCGTGTTCATGAAAAGTATCAACAATTTCGTCAGCGTAGCGCACAAAGCCATAGACTGCATATATTGCTAAATGAAACCTCTTATCCATCGTCTTTATTCCCAAGGTAAAACTAGTGCTGTACCGCTGGGTGATCAGCCGACTGCATTCGAGTGTTGTTTGGTTAAAAAGTTCAATTGCGTTCATATGACTTAATATACCATCTAAGTTACTGATTAATTTCCTTCATCACTTCTTGGGCTACTACATAACCGGAAATCAGTGATGGAGGCACACCAGGTCCAGGAACAGTGAGTTGACCACTATAATATAAGTTACTGACCTTTTTATTCTTTAAAGAAGGTTTCAGAATTGCTGTTTGGGTCAGGGTATTGGCCAAACCATAAGCATTACCTTTAAAAGCATGGTAATCAGCTTTAAAGTCGCTGTGTGCATAGGAACGCTTGAAAATTACATGAGATCTAATTTCCTGACCTGAGAATTTCTCCAATCGATCCATGATCATATGATAATATTTTTCACGAGTTTCCTCATTATCATCCAGATCAGGAGCTAAGGGAATCAATAGAAACAAATTTTCCATTCCTTCAGGAGCGACTGTAGAATCGGTAATGGAAGGAAGAGAAGCGTAAAATAAAGGTTTTTCCGGCCAACGTGGATTTTTATAAATCGCATCTGCATGCGGACCAAGTGGCTCGTCAAAAAACAAATTATGATGACGAAGATTCTTTAAACGTTTATTAACCCCTAAATAAAATAGTAAGCTCGATGGAGCCATAACTCTTTTATCCCAATATTTCTCCGAATAATTGCTGTACTTCGGATGGATTAAATGTCTGTCTACGTGATGATAGTCTGCGCCTGCCACTACGATATCCGCTTTGATTCGCTCTCCAGATTTCAATCTTACAGCGTGAGCAATCCCATTTTCGATCTCAATCTCTTCTACCTCAGCATCATATTTAATCTGAACTCCATTTTCATCAGCAAGTTTGACCATACCTTTGATGATTTCATGCATGCCACCTTTTGGATACCAAGTACCTAATACAATGTCTGCATAGTTCATCAAACTATAAAGCGCGGGAATATTATCAGCAGTCTCTCCTAAGAAAAGAACTGGAAATTCCATCAAGCGGATTATTTTATCTGATTTGAAAAACTTACGGACGTGCTTTGACATGGACTGGAAAATATCCATTCGCAACATATCCGCCAACAATTTAGGAGAAGCAAACTCTAGGAGAGAACGACTTGGTCTTTTGACTAAATCGTGAATTCCAACCTCATATTTATATTTTGCCTGCGCCAAAAACTTATCCAATTGAGCTCCTGCACCTTGTTCGATTTCTTCCAACATCGCTCTGAATTCATCCAAATTAGCTGGAATATCAAGTGTATCTTTTTCACCATAAATTACTGCATATGATGGATCGAGTCTGATTAAATCATAATAATCTGAAACCTTCTTTCCGAAGTAGTCAAAATGATTATCAAATACATCTGGCATCCAATACCAACTGGGACCCATATCAAAAACAAATCCCTGATGTTCGAACTTTCTCGCTCTGCCACCAGGGGAATCATTTTTTTCAAGGATAGTAACCAAAAATCCAGCTGCTGAAAGATGTGTGGCTGCGGACAATCCAGCGAAGCCAGAGCCTATGACCACTACATTTTTTTTACTCATTTAATCAATTATTATGTTTGTAAACAATAAGATCTTCTTTCAAAAACTTACGGGCGATGTGAATTCTGTTTTTGACAGTTCCGATTGGAATTTGAAGTTTATCTGCGATTTCATGGTATTTGAAACCTCTGAAATGCATCATAAAAGGAGTTTTATACACATCATCTAAATTGTCAATGGCCTCATTGATATCATCCATCGCAAAATTACCAAAGACACCATTCTCAATTAATGAACCACTGGAATTAATGTAGTGGAGATTATCCGTGGTATCAACAAATGTACCTCTTCTGATCATCCGTTGGTAATTCGTGATAAAAGTATTTTTCATAATCGTATAAAGCCATGCTTTCAGGTTTGTACCTTCTGTGAACTTATCTTTATTTGTGAAGGCTTTTACCATTGTATCCTGTAAAAGATCATTGGCATCATCCATGTCACGAGTTAACTTTAACGCAAAAGGTTTGAGAGTACTTGATAATTGATTCAATGAGTAGCTAAATTCTAGAGTCGTCATGGCTTTTGGTTTTTGTTTAATCAAATTTAGTAATCATTAAACAGTATCCAAGTATTTTGTTGAATTTTTTTGCTTCATCATTAAACAAAAAAGGTCACGTGTGCTACTTGAACGTTACTGGCTGATTTTTAATTTTGAAAGCTAAAAAGCATTTTTTGAAGAGTTTCTTTATTTGAAATAGGATTATCCGCAGTGGCACCAATGAAGCGATGAAAGCGGTATAAAATTGGGTGAAATTTGATTTAAATTAAGAATTCAAAACTGCATCTTTAAGCGGATCTGAAAGAGCTACACCATTCATAACTCTGTACGCAGTGCAGGGAAGCAAATAAATTGCTACCCTACAGCCCCGTCCGGTATAGGTATCAGGACCGAGAGTTCCGCTTTGGCGGACAAGTATCAATTGTTTTAATCCTTTGGATCTGTTTCTGACTTAACCAAAACCATGGGGCTAGAATTCCTAAGAAGATTGGGATACTGGTGCAATTGCAGACATACATGTTATGAAAAATACAACTGTCTAGGTCTACCTAAGAAAGCTTATTATTTATTCACTTAATTATGAAAGAATTAAGTGTGGTTAGGAAAATGTGGGGTGAAGTAATTTCTAAAAAATTAATACTTGTTATTTTTATTAAATCGCTTTGTAGCTGTAGGACAGAAATTTGAATACAGCGATAAAAAAATAATTATCCAGAATTATACAATCAACCTAAATATTTCTGTTTCAATGACCTAAGGATTAACGATAATCAAAGTGTTAGAAGTGCTAATATTTACCACATATTATTTGGCATTATCTTTTATCAGTGGGATTACGAATATACGCAGCGGGCACTGATTATTTCTCTTGCGGAACCACTTTGAACTCCTCCAAGAAGTCTTTAATATCTCGAATGTAGTTGAATTGTCTCACGTTGGCGGGAAATCGAAAGTCTTGTCCAATTACCTGATATCCTGTTACTAATAGTTTTGCTTTTGAAAATCGATCTGCCAAATTACTGATGTATCCTTCTGCAATCTCGGATGAGGGAGATGTTGTAATCACTGTCAGCAGGAAATCTGGATTATGAATTCCATAAACCTGATTGAGATCTTCGATGGGTGTGTTTTGGCCCAGATATACTACTTTATGTCCCTTGTTTTTTATTAAAAAAGAGGCAAACAGTATGGAGACTTCATGAAGCTCACCTTCTGGCAAGAACAATAAAAACTTTTTTCCAGTATTCGTGTGCACTTGACCATCTATTGCAACTATCAACTTCTGCCTCACTAAGTTGGAAATAAAATGCTCTTGGGCTGGATTAATCGCACCTGTTTGCCATAGTACGCCTATCTTCGACATGAACGGGTAAATAATATTCATCATGGTCTGCTCAAAACCAAGCTTAATTATATTGGAAGAAAGGATCTTATCAAACCGCTCTTCATCCATTTCAATCATGCTGATAGTCAACGCATGAATTTGATCATCATGCGTAAGTGAGCGCTCAGTCAGACGCATCACTTCATCTCTCATTTCGGCTCGATCCATCGAAGCGATTTTACTAATCTTGACACCATTATCGTTTAGCAAGGCTACGTTCAAGATTAATTTCAAATCATCATCATCGTAGAATCGAATATTAGTATCAGTCCTCTTGGGGCTTAATAAATTATAGCGTTGCTCCCAAATCCGAAGTGTGTGTGCTTTTATTCCGGAAAGTTGTTCTAGATCTTTTATTGAATATGTGCTCACAAATTCTTCTCTTTAAAATATTCTTTTGGTACTACGAATAATCCAAATGACACCGCATCCTCTTTCTTGTTTGTGCGATGATGCGCTTGATGTGCTCTAAAAATTCCTTTCAAAAAACCATTTTTTGGCTTTTGAAACCATTTCATTCTTCGATGAATCAAAACATCATGAAGAAAGAAATAAAGCATACCGTACAAACTAATCCCGACTCCCATCCAAAAACGGTAATCAAAATTACCTACCCCTACAATAATCAGTATCACCGCAATACTTCCAAAAAGCAACGAAAACAGATCATTCCATTCAAAGAAATGCTTCGAGGATTGATGATGTGTCTTATGGATTGCCCAAAGTGGACCATGCATGATATACTTGTGGATTGCCCATCCAAAAATTTCCATCAGGGCAAGTCCAAGTGCAATAAATACAAGTGCGTTGATCATCTGCTATATAACCCGACCATCGAGCGTATTGTTATATTCTACTTTATTACGGTTTTGTTTTGGTATCAATAAAAAAATTATACGGCCAACGTAAAATTTAAAACTGAAAAAAACAAGATGATGCAAAGCAGCAAAAAATTGGCCAGCGAATTTCCTTTGGCAAAATTAGCTTTTCTGAAAATCAAATGGATTAAAAAAGCTACTCCAAACCAACCTGCATAATTGCTGAACGGGATAATCTCAAACTTCCAATACCACATATCTAAGGCTACTGCCACTGGTTCCATGATATAATCTATGGCTGTCATTGCCGTGGCCCCCAAAATAGCTGCATAGTAATCATTAGCGATTTTATAGAAAACTGTACCAGTCAGATAAACCAGAATAAACCAGTTTACCCCGATGATAATCGGAACCTCCCAAAGCTTTGGCCCTAGAGTAGTGCCATAAACATAATCTCCATACAAATACCCAGTATGAATTCCGATCAGCTCAGAACCAAATCCCAACCAAAAAGCTGCTGCTGCAAAAATCGGGAAAGCATCTGACCATCCTTTGTGGAAAGCCAAGATCAAAAATAGGCTACTCAATAACTGAAGTGGTGTCAATCGTAAAAATAGATCTCGATATTCAGGAATACTCAAGCCAATAATCCCAACCACATGAAGTGCAATCACTAGGGTTTTGGCAATTATAAGCTTCGGGTTTTTGGATAGAATTTCTTCTTTTAAGACTTTATACATGGGGATTTGAAGAATGCTAGGCTGGAAATTCAGAATATCAATTTGGGATTCCTAACTTTGTCCAGTTACAATTATTGGCAAAAAAAGCGAATTTCGATCAAAATATACCCTTATGATTCTTTATAATATTACCTACACCGTTGCTACAGACATCGAAGATGATTTTGTAAGCTGGATGAAAACAACTCATATCCCGGATGTTTTTGCGACTGGATTGTTTACGGAGCATAGATTTTACCGCCTGATGAACAGTACCAATGATGGCTTTACCAATTACAGTATTCAGTTTTTTGCAGAATCTACTACCAAGCTGATCGAATATGAAAATCGATATGCCAACGCCTTGCGCTATGAGACTCAGGCTCGCTATGGAGAAAAAGCTTTGGCGTTTCGAAGTCTCTTAGAAGCAGTTGATTAAATTTCAAGTTATTTAACAGTACGAAGTTTCCGTTTTTATAGAAATCGTTTAGTTTAGTATGCTAAATGATCGATCTATGAAACTGCTATTTTTTATCTGCCTTATAGGCGGTTTTTTTTCCTGCGGGGGAAACTCAGAATCAGATTCCAGTTCTAAAAAAAACATTCTCGAAAATCTCAAGGTCAGTATAGATTCTATTCGGATCGATGTTGGTGAGGAGATCTTCAATGCCGGGGCTTACTATGGGAGCACGCTGAGTGCGGATGAAAAAATAGGGTATCGATTATATGATCCTAAAAAGGAGATTCACGAATATGATCTAGAAGGGCTAAAGTTACGTGCCATTCATCCCTTTGAATCCGATGGACCCAATGCCATTCCTGACTATGTCAATTACTTTCAATCGCTCCCGAACGAAGAGTTTTTTATGGCAAATGATGCTCAAGCAGGTGTTTTTTCCTTATCAGGCGAAAATAAGCTTAAACTCAAAATACAACGCGACAATGTGAGTGGATTTGATCCAGAAGCCAGTTTTTCCTTTGCCAATAATATGCATATCAGTCCCGATAAAAAGAAAATCATCAGCCTTCCAAATACCTTCACGGGTCCAGTGGTAGGTTTGGCAGTGATTGATATCGAAAGCATGGCGGGTAAACTCAGGGCTATCCCGGCACTTGACCTCACGAATGGGTACAATATCACCTTCCAACAAGGAAATGGAATCACCCGCTCGGGTGATTTTCATACCCTACAGATTGTAAATGATCAATTTGTCATCTACAGCGGTGCTACTTCGGACATTTATACCTACGATTGGAATACCGATTCCCTGAAGCTACGCACATTCCCACATCAATTAGTAGCCAAAGCAAAAACAGGCGACTTTCCCACCGTCGTAGATTCAAATGAGCGCCGATGGGAACTTGGAAAGGAAATGAGGAAGCAGATTACATTTGATAAATTCTATTGGGATGAAAGTAGAAAGCAGTATTTCCGCCTGGGAAGTGTCACCAATGAAGATGACTCAATAATCTATCTATTTGCTTACGATGAGGAGTTCAATCTCCAAGGAGAGACTGAACTAGCCGGGTTGGAAAATATTCCTTATCAAACGTTTTTCAGAAATGGTAAATTGTTCAGCTATTATACTGTGGAAGAAAACCCCGCTTTAATTCAATTCACCTTTGATTTTTAAGCCATGATGAAAAAGCTAATCCCCTTTCTTTTTCTTATCCTCCTCGTTTCCTGCGGTGAAAAAGGCAGTTCTGAAAAGACTGAGTCTGGGAATATCCTAGAAAATCTGACCTACTCGGTGGATACGGTGATGGTGGATCCCGGTGAGGAACTGATCAATCTTTCGATGGGACTCTTTGTATCAGATGTTTCCAAGGATTCCAACTACTTATACTTATTCTCTCAACCGGAGTATTCACTGACGGTGATCAATTTAGATCTACTAAACATAGAAAAGAAAATAGTATTCGAAAAAGAAGGCCCAAATGGAATTGGAGCTTATATCATGGATTTTAAGGTTTTACCTGATGAAAAATTCATGTTTGCTTCCTTCGGGAGCGCTGCAGTCTTCGATGCCAATTCCATCAAACTGGAAGATATTTCCTTGAAAACAAATGAGCACCCCGAGCTTGCTGTAGAGGATGGTCAGGATTTGAATTTCCAGATTAACCGCGGTACAGATGAGCGTTACCTCTATTCGCTACCCGGGAATTTTATGGAAGTAGAAAGGGACCTAGCAGTAATAGATCGCTCCACCAAATCGGCAAAATTGATTGATATCCCGGCTTTGGACAATACCGGGAAATTTAGCATCTCATTTTTTAGCGATGGAATGAGGGAGATTAGTTTGGAGGAATATTATCTGGACGAATACCAAGGCTTTTTATACCTGTCCTCTTCCGTGACCAGCGACCTATATCGCTATGACTTTCAAAATGACTCACTACAGCTTTTCTCTTTTCCCATCACTGTAAGTCCCAAGGAAAAGACAGAATTCCCAAAATCAGAGGTTTCATCAAAATTGGAGCAGCAGGAGGAATCGCAAAAAGTCCATTCTCAAATTGCATTCAATGAGCTTATGTGGGACGAGACACGTAGGTTATTTTTCAAGATTGGAAGCATTACCAAACCAAGTGATTCGCCTGATGTTCCTGCGATTTTTTCTGTGTTTCTATATGCTTTTGATACTAACATGGAACTAGTCGGAGAGACCTTGGTAAATGACTTGAAGAGCATTCCAGAATCTGCCTTTTTCAAAGACGGCAAACTCTGGTCCTATGTTAATGTGGACGATGAGCTGGGGTTTGCGGTATTCACGTTTGATTTTAACTAACCAATCATGAAAAATCTAATCCCCTTTTTAAGTCTAATCTTCCTCGCTTCCTGTGGAACTAAAGAGTCTGAAAACTTGAAAAGTCAAATGGAAATCACCTATTCCATCGACACCGTGATGATCGATTCTAAGGGTCATTTTCTCTATTTATCAGAAGCGCTAGGCAGATCTTTCTTAGCAAAAGATGGAAAAAACCTCTATAACCTGAATCAAAAACTCCCACAACTTGAAGTTATTGATCTGAGCTTAATGGAACTAGTCGACACTATTCCAATGGAACGCGAAGGACCTGTGGGCATTGGTGCTTTCGATTTCTATGATGGCATACAGGTATTGAAAAATGGAGAGATTTTCATTTTTGCATGGGAGGAGATTGTCAGGCTTTCAACTGACAGGAAGTCCGTTAAAAAGTATCGGTTTACCGCTTCAAACCTGACAGGAGATTCCCTTAAGCAAGATGAAGAAATCCGGTATGAAGGGCTTATCTCCGAAGATGGAACTCATTTTTTCACTTTTTATGGGAATTCTGCTGAGTTTAGTTCTAGGTTGGGATTGGCGATAATTAATCTAGAGGAAATGAGCTTAAAGAAGGTAGATCTACCACTTTTTGAAGAGCTTATTCAATTCGAAATCCAAGCTGAGACAAATACTGGGTACCCATACACCTATGTAGAGCCCATTCACTTTACACAGTTTTCCGATCAGCTTTTGGTTTCATCATCCCCCATTAATGAAGTTTACAAAGTTGATATTTCAGCCGGAACCTACTCCCACTTCCCTTTTTCTTCTTCGCTCACCGCAAACCGAGTGGAAGTCAACTATCCCACAATCGCCAATTCAAGTGCTGGTAATAAAGAATCTATTTGGGAGCGCTGGAAGCAAGTTTCATTTTATAAAATGAACTGGGATCAGGAAACTCAGCAGTTTTGGAGAATAACCAATCAAACTGAGATTTTTGAGGAAAAGGAAAATACCAATAAGGTAGCGTTGACTTTTTTTGATCGAGAATTAAATCAATTAGGGGAACTGCGGCTCCCTGAAGATTGGGAGAGTACTGGGGCTATATTTATCTCCCAAGGAATGTATTGGCAGTTTATGAATGTCAATGACGAAGCAGCTTTTGTACGACTAAAACCTAATTTCAAGGGCTTATGAAAAACTTAATTTTCTTATTCGCGATTCCTCTACTTTTCTTCTCCTGCGGAGAAAGGACAGATTCTGTTAACGGGGAGAATTTTGAATTTTCTTACACCACGGATACTGTAATGGTCGATGCGGGTCAGCATTTCTTTTTCCTCAATTGGGATTTGCAATTAGCTGATATCTCCCAAGAAAGGAAATATCTATACAACCTTAATCCCCAAACATACCTAATCGAGATAGTGGACTTGGACAATCTCAAGTTGAAAAAGACAATCCAGTTAGAAAAAGAAGGTCCTGATGGAGTTGGAGCCAACCATTATGGAAAAATTCAGGTCTTGGAAAATGGCAATATCTGTTTGTTTGGTCAATTTAAAATCAACATTGTTTCCGAGGAGGGTAAACTTGTCAATTCCATTGAATTTGATCAAATCCAACTCAAAGACTACGGGCTGCAAGAAGATGAGAAGATTGGATGGAGCGGTGTGATTTCAGATGACGGAAAACTATTCGCAAGCACACTTTCCAATGTTGATTATAAAAAGCCAGCAAGGGGAATTGTACTGATAGATTTAGAGACTGACTCGATTAAATACATTCCTATGAACTTATTTCAAGAGCTTAAGCCATTTGAAATTCTCATGCAATCAGGCGATAGTCCAGGCATGATGTTTTCTGAAGGGATATTCTTGAGTTTCATGGATGAAGACTTAATTATATCATCTACAGCATTCAATGAATCCTTTCGGTATAGTTGGCGCATGGATAGCTTGATTCACAAAACCTACACTACGGATCTCACGGAAAACAAAAAAACTGGGGATTTTCCCACTGTCGTGGATAACGGAAAGGACCTTGACGAGGCCCAAGAAAAGAAAAAAATGCAAGTTGATTTTGGTGAATTTTATGAAATACAAAAACACAAACTAATATGGAGAGTGAGTAGGGAAAAAGATAGGATGATCGGAGATTCTACAGTATTTAAACATGTAGCCACTTTTTTTGATCCTGAATTGAATATGCTCAAAGAGCAAAAACTGGAAGACTTTACTCCTTCCAACAGATCCTTTTTCAAAGACGGCATGCTCTATAGTTTTCTCAATATCCACGACGAACTGGCTTTTGTACGACTAAAGCCTAATTTTAAAGGCCTATGAAAAAATTACTTCCATTACTCGCACTTCCTCTATTTTTCTCCTGCGGAGAAAGCTCAGATTCGGAGTCAACTTCCGACTTCAATTTTTCATACACGCTAGACACCGTCCGGGTGGACTCAGGCGAAGACTTTATCTTCCTCAATTGGAGCTTGACCAGTTCCGATCTATCTACTGACGAAAAGTATTTCTACAATTTCAAAACTGGTGCTGCACCAACTGGACTAGAAGTCATAGATCTCGAAAACCTGAAACTTGACAGGGTCATTCCGATAACTTTAGACGGGCCAAACGGAATTCGATCTCCCTACATTTCAAAAGTTTACTTGCTTCCTGATGGCTCATTTTATTTATCTGATAATTATGAAGTTTACCATTTTGATCAAGAAGGAAACAAGCTTTCTACTTTAACCTATGAGAAGCAGGAATTTGAAGGCGAAAAACTACCTGATGAGAAACGGATCCTGTTAAATGAAACCGTATCAGTGGACGGCAGAACCCTCCTGGCTATCTATGGCGGCCAACAATTTGGGGATAGTCCGGAAGGTTTGGCAATATTTGATCTTGAAAATAAACGAGTAAAGTACAAGCCCACGGATCTATTTAAGGAATTGGAGAAGTATCAGACCATACTCTACTATGAAAGCATCCATCCCTTAAATATGCAGATGGCGGCAACTTATCTTGAGCTAAAAAATGATTCGCTATTGTACTCTAATTCCGCTCAAAACAGGCTTTACTTCTATCATCTCAAGACAGATTCCCTTACTTCCAAATCTTTTACCAGCAAACACACCCGCTCGGAAGCAAAATCTAATTATTCCAATCGATCTGAGTCTGAGGAGGAGTTTCAAGAAATCTCCAAAGAGAAAAGCAAAGAAGTAAACTACGGCAACTTCTTCTTTGATGATCAAAACGAAGTCTATTGGCGATTTGCCAAGGAAATGGATCGAATGCAAGGAGATACCATCCTATTCAAGACTGTTCTGACCGCTTTTGATCCTGATTTCAATCAGCTTCATGAGGAATTGCTTCCTTCTGATTTTACCCTTCCACGCAAGTATTTTGCCAGAGAAGGGATGATTTATACCTTTTTGAATATCGACGATGAACTTGCATTTGTACGAATTAAACCAAAACTACATGAAAACTAAATCTAAAATTTTACTGACTATAGCGGGAGCTTTTGCCATATTTTCCTGTGGAGAAAGCTCCGATTCAGAATCAGCTACTGGGGCGAATTTTGAATTTTCCTATACGACAGACACGGTAATGATCGATGCCGGTGAGCATTTCTTTTTCCTGAATTTTGGTCTGGGCATGTCCGATGTCACCAATGACAGCAAATTGCTTTATAACCTAAACCCACAGACGCTTCTTTTGGAAGTGGTGGATTTAGATAGTCTGAAACTGAAAGAAACGATCCAACTCGAAATGGAAGGCCCGAATGCCGTGGGAGGAGGTTTTATTTCTAAGCTGCAGGTTCTTGACAATGGAAATATTATGCTTTTTGATTTCAACAAAATTTCCGAAATCAATCCTAAAGGTGAGCTAGTAAGAAAGTATGAGTTCGATAAAAATACGCTGAGCGGCTATGAGTTTGGAGAGACAGATGAGGTAAGCTACTTGGGGATATTTTCCGGTGATGGGAAAACGTATGTCGCATCTTTGGATGATGTGGACTATACAGCCCCAGTGAAGGGATTTGCGAAGATCAATGTAGAAACTAATGAGATGACCTTTGTACCTACAGACGCGATGTCCAAGCTGGATGAATTTAACATTACTTTGGAAATGCCTGAAGGTGGCAGGATGTCAACTGGCGAATCTATTTTCTTGCATATTATTGGTGATGATTTTGTCTTTACCAATTCAGGTTTTAACGAGGTTTATATCTATGATATGACGACTGATAGCTTGAAAAATAAAACATTTCAGGCCAATCTCACGACCAATGAAAGAGTCAAGAACTTTCCAACCCAAGTAGATTCGAGAGAAGAGCTTTTTGCATCCTCAAAAGAAAAAAATAAGCAAGTTCGCTTCGGTCCGATGATCAATCAGGAGGGTGAGAAGTTGATTTGGAGATTTAGTAAAGATCTGGATCGGATGATTGCAGACTCTGTCGTGACTAAGGATGTGGTGACTTTTTTTGATCAGGACTTCAAAATGCTCAAAGAACAGCAATTGGAAAATTTCGCTAATTCAAACAATCCTTTTTTCAAGGATGGGATGCTTTACAGTTTCGTGAATATCGACGACGAGATGGCATTTGTAAGATTGAAGCCAAATTTTAAGAGGTAGAGGTTTTTAAATTGCATCTTTTCAATTCATTCCAATGACAAAATTATCATCACTCTGGATTCTCTGTTTACTTGGCTTCGCCTGTAGTCCAAGTGATGATGATTCTAGGTTGGAATACTCCTTAACCTATACCGTCGACACCTTACGAATCGATGCGGGAAGTCACCTCTTTTATCTAGCACATGGCCTTCCTGCGGCAAAACTTTCACCGGATGAAAAGTACCTGTATTTCTATGACGGGTACATGCATAGTATTGATCAGGTGGACTTGGAGGAAGGAAAATATACCTCAACGATTCAATTGGAATCCGAGGGGCCTAAGGGAGTTCTCACCAGACTTCAAATGGATTACATTCCTAAGGAGAATGAAAATCTATTCTTTTTCACCCAAAGGAATTTTATTGAGCTCGATCCCAAAGGTAATCTAGTGTATGAGTCCCCTAGTCTAGATAATATGTTAGAGGTAGCCTCGGAGAAACAGTTTTACAACTGGGCAAATTTATCTACAGATTTAAACTTTCTCTTTGGGTTGACTAGTTCTTGGAAGCAAGAGCAAATGCTAGGCTGGGTTGATCTTCAGGATTCAAGCTATAATGAAATCAGTCTTGATAGAATGAGTTACCGAGACGATCTAGAAGTCAGAATTAATGGCGGAGCAATTATAAGCAGCATAATTTCTGCTGGGCATCTAGACAACAAAATCATTGTTTATCATGCAGATGGCATTGACCTCTATGTGATTGATCCTTCTACTAAAACCCAAAAGTTTGTGGATAATTATCCTAAACTAACCGATCGAAGGAAACCTGGAAATTTCCCTAAAACAGGTGAATTTATGGAAGTTGAGGAAACGCGGTCCCTTGAAATAAATTATCAGCCCCTAGTTTTTGACCAAGTAAATCAAAGATATTATCGACTTGCCACTAAAGTTAAAGAGAATCAAACAGTTAAAAATCCATCAAGAAACAGGCACCTTTTTATTTTTGACGAAAACTTACAGTTAATCCATGAAGAGGATATATCGAGTTTAGTCTTTCAATATTCAACATATTTTACCCGAAATGGGAAATTGTATTTTTACCAAAATCAAAATGATGAAATGGGTTTTCTAATTTTTGATTTGACGCTGGAATCCAATAGGGATTAATTTCTCGCAGATTACCACCGAAAAGAACTGGCGGTTCGGCTAACCTTCGAGGTCTTCCTTCGGACCTCGAAGGTTTTGAAAACAATACTTGACGGACTTTAATAATTCGATACATCGAAAAGACCTCCGAGGTTTATTTCCTATTGCCATCGGGAACCTCAGAGGACTACCGAATTTTCAGCTTTCTCACTTCAGCTTTCTGATTTTTTAATGGAGGCTGAAATACTTTCATGTAAGACCTTCGAGGTTAAAAAGAAACCTCAAAGGACTACCGAATTTTCAGCTTTCTCACTTTAGCTTTCTGCTTTTTCAATACAGGCTGAAATACTTTCATGTAAGACCTTCGAGGTTAAAAAGAAACCTCAAAGGACTACCGAATTTTCAGCTTTCTCACTTTAGCTTTCTGATTTTTCAATACAGGCTGAAATACTTTCATGTAAGACCTTCGAGGTTAAAAAGAAACCTCAAAGGACTACCGAATTTTCAGCTTTCTCACTTTAGCTTTCTGATTTTTCAATGGAGGCTGAAATACTTTCATGTAAGACCTTCGAGGTTAAAAAGAAACCTCAAAGGACTGGCGAATTTTCAGCTTTCTAACTTCAGCTTTCTGATTTTTCAACCCAAGCCGAAATACTTTCATGTAAGACCTTCGAGGTTAAAAAGAAACCTAAAAGGACTGGCGAATTTTCAGCTTTCTCACTTTAGCTTTCTGCTTTTTCAATACAGGCCGAAATACTTTCATATAAGACCTTCGAGGTTAAAGAGAAACCTCAAAGGACTGGCGAATTTTCAGCTGTCTCACTTTAGCTTTCAGACTTCCTATCTCAGTCTGGGTAAGCTCAACTTATACTTCATCGAAATCAGTCGAATGCTTATAATCAAAGAAATCGAAATCAGCATATTGTAGTTTCTCAGCACACCGTAATAATTCAGTACCAAATATAAAATTGCTCCTGCCAAGCAGGCTGAAGCATAGACTTCTTTTCGGAAAAGAATCGGAATTTCATTAGTTAAGGTATCTCGAATTACTCCTCCCATTACCGCCGAGAACATCCCCATAATCGCTGCAATCTCTGGGCGGACACCGAGACTCAAGGCTTTTTCCACTCCCAACACCGTAAGGAATGCAATCCCTAGCGTATCAAAGAGAAAAAAGGTTTTGCGAAGACGACTCAAAAAGCTTGGGAAGATAAAGGCAATTAAGATTCCCAAAAGAATCGAATACAGAAACCAAATATCACTAATCCAAACCAGCGGATAGCTATCCAACAAGATGTCTCGAACTGTTCCTCCACCTATAGCGGTGATAAATCCCGTAAATCCAGCACCAAAAAGATCATGCTCACGCTCCCGAATTGCAAGCGCACCAGAGATCGCAAAAACAAATGTTCCAGTCAGTTCGAATGCGTACTGTAATTCCATACCCCAAAATTAGGAATATTATTTAGGGTTTTAGCGTCTAGTTCAAGCCTTCTGCTAGTAGATAAACCTTCGAAGTTCTTTATTACAAAGATCCCGTACCTACGATGCTTTTATCTTGGCGTCCTCTGCCCTTCCTGGTGATCTTTGTGGTTAAAAAACACCCTGCCGTTTTCTCTTGGCGTCCTCTGCCCTTCCTGGTGATCTTTGTGGTTAAAAAACACCCTGCCGTTTTCTCTTGGCGTCCTTTGCCCTTCTTGGTGACCTTTGTGGTTAAAAAACACCCTGCCGTTTTCTCTTGGCGTCCTCTGCCCTTCTTGGTGACCTTTGTGGTTAAAAAACACCCTGCCGTTTTCTCTTGGCGTCCTTTGCCCTTCTTGGTGACCTTTGTGGTTAAAAAACACCCTGCCGTTTTCTCTTGGCGACCTCTGCCCTTCTTGGTGACCTTTGTGGTTAAAAAACATCCTGCCGTTTTCTCTTGGCGTCCTCTGCCCTTCTTGGTGACCTTTGTGGTTAAAAAAACATCCAAACTTTTTGGCGAACCGTTATTTTCGCAATTGACATCTTCTCGGCTAAAACCCAAAAGCGGTCGGATTCTTTGCTACAAAGACGCTGTACCTCTGATGCTTTTATCTTGGCGCCCTTTGCCCTTCTTGGTGAACTTTGTGGTTAAAAAAACATCCAAACTTTTTGGCGAATCGTCATTTTCCCAATTGACATCTTCTCGGCTAAAACCTGAAGACGGTGGGATTCTTTGCTACAAAGACGCTGTACCTCTGGTGCTTTTCTCTTGGCGCCCTTTGCCCTTCTTCGTAAACTTTGTGGTTAAATTTATTTCTCTACCGCAGACTTGGTCTTTCTTATTTTCTCCAAAACAAAAACTCCCATTTCTCGCTGTCCGATCACCAAGACAGTTTTTGGGGCTTCCAAATAGTCATAGCCCATGTCCAGCAGTCGATCCAAATGCTTTTCCGTCAGCAAAAATCGCTCTGACTCATCGGGCAAAAGGAATCTTCCGGCTCCCAAATCTTCACTCTGTTCCAGAATTCCTCCGAAACCTGTTGTCATACGAAACCAAAGAATCCCTCCAGGTTTTAACACCCGATCCATTTCATGGATCATCTCCCAGAAATTAAACTCACTTTTTGCAAAATGAAGCACCGCAGAGCAAATCACCGCATCAAATGCTCCGGCGTGAAAGGGGATTTCTTCCAATTGACCCACTTGGAATCGATGGGCATCGTAGTTTGAATTTAAGCTTTTGGCCACAAATCGTAAGTATTGAATCGCCAATTCTTCCTGATCTATACCAAAAATCTGATAACCTGAATTCAAAAAATAAATGGCGTTTCTACCCTCTCCAGAACCCGCATCGAGGATTTTCATCTCAGTGGAAAAGCGATTTTTGAGAATCTGATCTAATAAGTAGACATCAATATTTCCGAGCAGTCGGTTCAGTTCACTGGGCTGCATTCTCTAGCTTGTTTAGTGCTTGCGTCATCTTGATTCTGCCAATCTCTATAAGTTCGGCTGCCCGATAAAACTCCATGGTACTTGCTTGCTTCTTGCTGATTTCAATCAGCACATCCGCAGGATGCTTCTCCAATGTCAAATAAGAGACCCGATCATGGAGCAATTCCATCGATCTGTTCAAAAGCTCCAAAGAACCTAAGCTTTTGATTTTTGGAGATCTCTCCGCAATATCAAAATAACCACTCATCTTTTTCTGGTAGTCTTTCATCCACGCCGGCGTAGAGATCAGTCGTTTACCGTCACGATCTTTCTTTGGCGGATCCAGGTAGCTATCGCCTAAGGCATTGAGATTAACAGCAATCACCAGATTTTTTTTTGAGTTTTTCAGAAGATCCATAGGCAAAGGATTGAGAACACCGCCATCGATGTATTCTTTTGAATCAATCACTGCTGGCTGCACCAAAGTAGGAACACTGGATGAAGCTCGGATAGCAGCAAATAAACTTCCTCGCTCAAAAATTCGCTCTACTCCTTCGTGATAATCTACGGCGTTGCAGTAAAACGGGAGACTCAAATCCTCAATCAGACATTCGCCGACGATCTTTTTAAGCTCCAAAAAGACTTTTTCCCCTTTGATAAATCCTCTGCTGGAAAATGAAAAATCCATCAAACCGAACACATCCACGCGACCTAGATTACAAATCCAATCTTTGAAGAGCGGCAAATTTCCCTTGGCATAAACACCACCCACAAGCGCCCCAACAGAGCTTCCAGCAATCTCCTCAATGCGGTATCCACGCTCCACCAGCACTTCAATCACACCGATATGCGCCATTCCTCTGGCGCCACCACTACCTAATACTAATGAAACAGACTTTTTTGACTTCATTTTATGATCTTTTTAATCCTAAATTTGGTAGCATTAAAATCCCTGTTAATTTAGCAATATGAGCGAATTTAAACCTTTTCACTTGGCTTTCCCTATTCGAGAGATCGAAGAGACTAGAGCATTCTACGGCGATTTATTAGGCTGCGATATCGGGAGAAGTACCGATAAATGGATCGATTTCAACTTCTTCGGACACCAGCTATCCGCCCATATCAAGCCCGAGGAATTGGCGCTAGCGCAGACCAATACGGTGGATGGAAAGAATGTGCCTGTTCGTCACTTTGGGGCAATTCTACCTTGGGAACAATGGCACGACTTGGCTGATAAGCTAAAAGCACATGGAATAGAGTTTGTGATCGAACCTTATATCCGATTCAAAGATGAGGTAGGAGAGCAGGCCACCATGTTTTTCTTAGATCCTTGCGGCAATGCACTTGAATTCAAATCCTTCCAAGATCCATCACAGATCTTTGCCAAGTAAATCCATACACTTTGAACATCTTCAATCTGGAGCAAAAAATCGATCGAATTATTCTCCACCAAGAGAAGCGCTACCGCTATTTCAGCGGAACTTCTTACTTGGGAATGGGAATGGATTCAGCGTTTCAGCAAAAGGTAATTGAGGGTTTTAGACGCTATGGTCTAAATCATGGACAAAGCCGTGGGAATAATGTTCGATTGGCAGTCTACGATGAATTTGAAGCTTTTTTTGCAGATTCGGCCCAGTCGGAAGCAGCCCTGGTAATGAGTTCAGGCTATTTGGCCGGTACAGCGGCCTTACGATATTTGCAGGCAGATGCATCTGAGATTTGGATTGCACCAGATACCCATCCAGCCATCTGGCCAAGCGATTTAACCCCCGATCCCAAGCAAAGTTTTGAAGATTGGAAATCAGTATGCCTGAAAAAAAGTGAGCAGCTTTCCCCTCAAAAAATCCTAATTCTGGGAAATGCAGTAGATCCACTTTACAGTCAAATTCACAATTATTCTTGGTTGAACCAAGTCGGAACAAAACATGAGCTGAGCCTATTGATCGATGATAGCCATGCCTTTGGGGTGATTGGCAATGGGCTATTTGGAACGTATGCGAACTTGAAAAAGCTTCCCGCAAAAGTGCTCGTATCGGGATCCATCGGAAAAGGACTTGGACTGCCGGCTGGGATTATTCTCTGTGAAAAATCGGTCAAAATCAAAATCTTACAATTGCCGGTTTATGGTGGGGCTTCCCCTTGTCCTCCGGGATATTTGCAGGCTTTCATAGAGAGTCAAAATATATATATGGCTCAGAAAGAAAAGTTATCCACAAACTGTAGAATCTTCAACCATCTGACATCTGGTCTTAAGGCAATTTCAGGAAGTGCAGACTTTCCAGTAGTCAACTATTCAGACGACTCTTGGGTAGAAAAATTGGAGCAAAGCGGTTTTGTTACTTCTTCATTTCCCTATCCGACGGCAAATGATCCGCAAGTAAACCGGATCGTTATTTCAGCTTTTCATCTGAAAGAGGACCTAGACCTTCTGGCTGAAAAATTAATTGAACTGTCTTCTGCAAAAATCTAATTCATGCGCGCGATTCTTTCTATCTCACTTTTTATGCTTTTGTTTTCAGCTTGCCAACCTAAAGAAATTGTTCCATTTGAGGATGGCTTGAAGGATTTCCCGATTCTGAAAGAGGTTTTGGAAAACAAGGATAAGTATCAAGTTCAGATTCTCTATACCCAGATTGAGCGCAATGAACATGGAAATCCACTGATGACGAACTTTACTTTTAACCTAGATGATAAGAGATACTTCTATCCTGCAAGTACCGTGAAATTACCGGTTGCGATCTTAGCCCTGGAATGGCTGGAGGAGCAAAATATCCCGGGTTTGAATGAGAATACGATAATGTTGACGGATTCGATTCATCCATCTCATTTGCAGGTGCGTGTAGATAATTCAGCTGTTGATTCTCTTCCAAGTATCGCTCAGTACATCAAAAAAATCTTACTAGTATCCGATAATGATGCTTTCAACAGGCTTTATGAATTGCTAGGTCAGGATTACATCAATCAGAAGCTTGCAGCCAAAGGCATGAATCATACGATCATTAATCATCGCTTGAGTTTCTCTGCAAATGCCGAGGAAAACCGAATGTTAAACCCAATTCGATTTGTGGATAAGTCTGGCAATGTGGTTTATAAAATCCCTGCGAGGCAAACTGAAAGAATCTATTCCAATACAGAGAAGCCCATAGTAGGGAGAGCGTATTACAGCGGAGATTCACTTATTGGACAGGGGATGGACTTTTCATTTAAAAATAAATTTGCAATCTCTGACCTTCATGGAGTTATTCAGCGGATCACTTTCCCGATGGCATTTCCTGATGCAGAGCGATTTAATTTGAATGCCGATCATCGCAATATAATTTTAAAATACATGAGTATGCTTCCAGGGGAAAGTGATTTTCCAAATTATCCGAAGTCAGAATATTGGGATACCTATTCCAAATTTTATCTCGATGGAATGGACAAAAATGCTACTCCAAAGACACTTCGGCTTTTCAACAAAACTGGTCAAGCCTATGGGCATTTGTTGGATGGCAGCTATTATGTGGATTTGGAAAAAGGAGTTGAGTTTTTTGTAACGGCAATGATTTATGTGAATGCAGATGAGATCCTCAATGATGATGTCTACGAATACGACTCGATTGGCTTCCCGTTCTTTGCGGAGCTCGGAGACTATTTGCATCAAATCGAATCCAAGCGGGAAAAAATGATTTCGGGTGATTTGAGTAAGTTTCGGTTTGCGTATTGAGCAGAAATTAAAGTCTTGATTTTAAAACGTTTAAAATTGGGCTTGTTGATTTACTCTGAAATGAAGGCTTCTGAAATGCGCAAAATAAACATATCTATTTTTTTATATGAGAACCTCAGGTACCATTATTCGTTAACTTTGTCTGATGGAATAACACCGTCAAGTTGTATTTTTTAAGAAGTACTTCAGAGAGTTTTATGATTCTCTGGATTCAAAGCTTAAAAGTAAGGTTGATGAAGTTCTATTTATGATTCGTATAGCCGAAAGAATACCAAGTAAATTCTTCCGGCATATGAGCGGCACAGATGGATTATTCGAAATAAGAATAGAATTCCGATCTAATATTTATAGGGTATTCTGCTGTTTTGATGAGGGGAACCTAGTTGTTCTTTTCAATGGATTTCAGAAGAAATCTCAGAAAACCCCAAAGCAAGAAATTGATCGAGCATTAAGAATCAAGGATGAATATTTTAACCTCAAACAAAAATCAAAATGAATAAGCACATCACCACATTTGACGATTTACTCACTGAGAAGTATGGAGAAATAGGGTCTGTGGAAAGAACAAATTTTGAAATAAAAGCAAAAGCCTTTGCTATTGGAGAGATTATCAGAGATGCTCGAAAAGAGGCTAATTTGACGCAAGAGCAACTTGCTGAGCGAACTGGAACCAAAAAAAGCTTTATCTCTAGGATTGAAAATGGTCACAGTGACATTCAACTTTCAACCCTATATAGATTAATGGAAATTGGCTTGGGCAAGCGTGTTCGGCTAACGATAGGATAGTTATTTTTCTTTCATTCTATAATTGAACTCACAATTAACTTTACAGATTAATTTCGAAACCTATTTACTAAAAATCGAATCAAAGCGGGAAAAAATGATTCCGGGTGATTTGAGTAAGTTTCGGTTTGCGTATTAATATTTTTCCCGCGGATTCTTGCAGATTTGAAATAGGCAGATTTTCGCAGAACTCCAGGTATTTTGATTTAATGTTTAAAGAAATCATTAGAAGATATTGACCTTCCGAAAAATAGCTTCTGATATATTGGCGGTATTGAAATTAACTAGTATCCCAACTTTCAACCCCGATAATCTTAAATAAGTCAAAATCTGTTTGTGATAAACATCTGCTAAATTTTTAACAGATTTTATTTCAACGATCACTTTGTTCTCAACAAGTAGGTCTATTCAGTAGCCTACGTCTAAATTTAAACCGTCGTAAATTAAAGGTAGTCCGACTTGGTGCTTTACAATTAATCCTTCTTTCATAAGTTCATGTCCCAGACTGGCTTCATGACTAGATTCTAGAAGTCTTGGGCCAAGAGCTTTGTAGACCTAAAAAATCGCTCCTCGGATAGCATAGGTAATGTCATTTTCAGTCATAAAAAATTAGTTTTTAAGGTTCAACTGTTTATTCAAAAAAATTTAGATTGCTATAATCTTACGAGAGATAAACTAAAAAAAATTACATTAATGCTATCAAATCAGCGAAGGTCCGCGTATTTTTCTGCGGCAATCAGCGGGAAAAATAACTAGTCAAGAATAAACTGATATCTCAATAATGAAACTCTTTAGAATCTATCTAAAAAGAAAATGGTGGTTTGGACTCACTTGGGCCATAGCTGTGGTTTTTATGGCAAAAGGTTATGTCTATCCCAAACTTCGTTTTGAATTCGATTTTATCTTTGAAGTGGAGACCTATATCCTATTGGCTTTCTATTACATCATGTGGACAATTGGTTGGTATTTCCTCTTTTGGAAGCGCAATTATTTACATCAAGAATCAAAGAGAAAAGAATCCGGCACTTGAAAAATATTCGACTTTTAGCGATTCACTCCACGGAGCAAAGACTGAATAAAAAAAATTTGTAATCCAATCTTAACATCAATATTAAAATCAAGGTCTTTAAACTCTTTCTGAAATAGAGTCCCAGCGCTTTCTTGCCATGTTTGTAACTATTTGATTTATGTTTTCTAAGGGGATTGAATATTATCCACTCAGTTTTTATTTGGGCTTTTTGACTTAGCTTGGAAGCTATCGGAGATTTGGTAATTATGGGTATGTTAGCCCAATCAGTATTGTTTTTAATTTTTTGTAGACCAATGTGTAATTGAGCAAGGCCAGTTGGAGAGGGAAAATAAAAAGTAGCTTAAAAAGCAGTTACTCAAACTGCCGACTCACACGAGTAAGTATCTACAATCAATTTATTTCAGTGATACACCTAGCTTCAGAATAATTTTGACAGTAATTAATAGCTGGTACTTGAGACCCGAACTGTAGCCTGAGGCATAAAAAAAGGTCCAAGTTTGAAAACTTGAACCAGAATTTAATTTCACTTTATACTCTCAATGAAACCTTTGCGTCCTTTGTGGTTAAACAAAAAAAACAATCTTACGCCCACTTCTCCATCTGTACCATTGAATGTGGATAAGTACTGCCTAATTGAATTTTTAATTCTTTTAGTTTCGATCCGGGCATCTCTTGAGGCTGATGTATATCAAACCCTTTAATAGCGGCCAATTCAGGAATCCACGCTCGGACGTAATTTCCGTTTTTATCGTAATTTTTGCCTTGCCTCAGGATATTGAAATATCGGTTTTCTCGCGGATCATTTCCTACTCCTCCCACATACATCCAATTGCCCCAGTTAGAGCATACATCGTAATCGACCAATTTGCTTTCAAAATAACTTGCTCCCCAAGTCCAATCGATTCCCAAGTCATTCACCAAGAAGCTTGCAACATTCTGCCTACCCCTATTCGACATAAAACCGGTGGAATTCAACTCTCGCATATTAGCGTCCACAAATGGGACACCTGTCTCTCCATCAGACCAGCGCTGAAAATCTGAACTATCCCTGCGCCAGGATTCTGTTTGATTTTTGATACCAGCGATATCGAAGACCTTATCGCCATGTTTCTTACAGATAAATCGGAAATAATCCCTCCAGATCAATTCAAAAACTAACCAATATGTACTATCGTTTTTCTTCCGCTCTTTTTCGTAACGTTTCACTTCCTCGTAGATTAATCTTGGGGAGAGACAACCTACTGCAAGCCAAGCAGAAAGCTTAGAACTATAATCAAATCCTAACAAACCATTTCTGGTTTCTTTATATGTTTTTAATAGATCTCTATCCCAAAAATAGGATTGAATTCGCCTGAGACCAGCATCTTCACCACCAACCAACTCCAAATAACCGGATATTGGCTCAGGCTCCTTCAATCCATATTGTTCTAATTCCGGGATTTCTCCACTACTGAAAATCTCAGTAATTCCAGGATAATTTATTTTAATCGGAGCTGGAAAAGTCGCTCTGATTTTAACCATTTTTTCCAAACCCTTTCTAAACTGAGTAAAAACCTCAGGCGTCTGGGAAATTGGAAATGGCAAATCATCTATGTGATAAAGTGTGCTTTGCCAAAAGCTTTCTGTTCCTATGCCTTTTGCCCACGCAGCACTCTCAACTGATTTTTCAATACCACACTCCTCTTTAGTGACTTCCTGGCTAAAGAATATCGCATCAACCCGATGGTTTTCTGCCAGCCGAATTAACTCTTCTTCTGGCTTTCCCTGAACTACAATCAAGTCAGCACCTAAATGTCTGAGTTTATGTCTTAATGCACTAACTGAATCTCTTATAAATTTGGCCCGGAAGACTCCCGTCTTCTCGAAATCGAGTTTAGTCTTTTCAAACATCCTAGGGTCAAAGCAATAAACTGGCAAAATTTCATCTGCCGACTGAATCGCTCTAACCAAGTTTTCATTGTCATGAACTCGTAGATCGTTTCGAAACCATACAATTGCACGTTTAAATTTCATAATAATTTAACAGGCTGTTGAATTCAAGTGTTTGATGGAGTTAGCAAAAAATATTTCTTCGAAATTGTCTACTTTGAACTTTTAATAGCCCAACCATGAAAAAAATATTCTTTGTTCTACTTTTTCTGTCATTTATCCCTGACTTAGTCTTTTCCCAAAACCTGGCAGAAAAGCTTGGCTATCTCAAAGACGCTAAGCTTCTAATCATTCATGGAGACGATGTGGGTGTCTCACATTCACAGACCAAAGCAACTTT
>Ga0222647_1000221_pt1 | contig 30940 bp, 22 predicted proteins | sample AntAcemetagen333_FD_179864 | JGI IMG/M metagenome (GOLD analysis project Ga0222647, IMG submission 179864) | Saline water microbial communities from Ace Lake, Antarctica - #333 | ecosystem: Environmental > Aquatic > Non-marine Saline and Alkaline > Saline | place: Antarctica: Ace Lake...
TTACCGCAGTGGCAATGGTACGGGTACATTTACATTGGCAGATGTAGAACTCCGCTGGCAATATGGTACTGATGGCGTATTAGATACCAATACGTTAGAAGTAGCGGTACAAGCCATAGAAATGGTGTATGTGCCGCAGGGGAGCTTTGCCGCAGGAAAGGCTACTTCAGGCTCTGAAGCTAGCGCATTTACGCTCACTACTATCAATACCGCTACTGCCACAACCGCACCTTCTGGAACTGGCAGTTTAGGTGGAGCAGCAGGGGGTTATCCAACGGGGAAAACTGCGCCGTCCACTGCAACGTGGCCCAATGGATACGACGCTTTTTACTGCATGAAATACGAAATTAGCCAAGAGCAATATGTGGAGTTTCTGAATACATTGACCCGTGATCAACAACACGCACGTACAGGTGCTTTGCTGTCAGCAGGCACTACGAGTATTACTGATCGTTATGTAATGAGCAGTACGACTGCCATGAATTACCGCAATGGCATCCGCTGCGATGCTGCTATTCACACATCAAACCCCATTACATTTTATTGCGATTTTGATGGTGACGGAACAGGTAACGAAACCAACGATGGACAAAACATTGCCTGCAATTGGTTAAGTTGGGCAGATGTAGCAGCTTATATGGACTGGTCGGGTCTGCGGCCTATGACGGAGCTAGAGTTTGAAAAAGCATGCCGTGGCGATCAAAGTGCTGTGGCCAATGAATATGCCTGGGGGACCACAAGCTTGACAAAATCTACGACCATAATCAACAGTGGAGAGACGAATGAAACGACCAATACTTCTGGTGCCAATGCTACTTATGATTTAGGTATCAGCACAAGTAACGGTCCCCTGCGTACTGGCGCATTTGCTACATCATCTACCACTCGTGCTGAGGCTGGAGCCACGTATTACGGCATTATGGAGATGAGCGGAAACGTATGGGAACGCCCGGTAACCATTGATCATGTTAATGGCAGGGCCTTTACAGGCACGCACGGTGACGGAGTTTTAGCTACCGCCGGCGATGCCGATGCCAGCACCTGGCCGGGAGGCAACGCTATAGGTGTCGGATTTCGAGGCGGTGTTTGGGCATTTAATGACTACTATTTATTAGTGGCTAATCGATCAGAAGCGAGTAATGTAGACGCCGTTCGCCGTTACTATATGAGCGGTCGTGGGGTTCGTACAGCGCCTTAGCCTGGGTTATTTTGAATGATGTAGCAACAAATAAAAATAAATATGAAAAATATAAAAAAAACAGTATTAATCGCTTTTAGTATTTTAAACGTTATCACGCTTAAAGCACAGTACCTAGGCGGCAGCGGTGGTGGTTTTGGCGTAGCCAGTGTAGGTTCAGGTACTGCAGTAGCCTTACCCGTGCAGTGGCTGCACTTTGATGCCACATGCAATGAAGGCAGTGTGCAGCTAAACTGGTCTACCGCTTCTGAGCTAAACAATGATTATTTCACCATAGAAAGAAGTGCAGATGGTGCCAATTGGCAACCAATAGGGAATGCAAATGCAGCAGGCAATAGCTCTGAAGTAGTATCGTATTGGTTTACAGACAGAGAGCCCAGTCATAGTAAATCCTATTACCGTATAAAGCAAACTGATTTTGATGGAGCTAGTGAATATAGTGATGTACGCAAGGTGATTTTTGAAACGGATAACTTAGATGGGCAAAACATGGCTATCTATCCTAATCCGTTCACTTCGGATGTGTACATAGACTGTAGTACGCTCAGCGGAGGTAAAGTAACTATCGTGGTAAGTAATGTAGCTGGACAGCAACTGATAGAGCGAAGTATAAGCAATACTGGACAAATAGAAAAAGTAGACTTAAGTAGTTTACCAAAAGGAATGTATTTTGTACACGTAACTATGGATACGGGTACTACCACAGTAAAAGTAATCAAGAGATAATTTTCACTACAAAATAATAATCAAATAGCCTTTCACGTGAGTGGAGGGCTTTTGTGTTTTAGGTAGATCTTGTTAACCACAACAGTCTAAAGGTTAGATAGGAGGAGCAGAGCCTTTAGAGCGGAGTAGTCATATTTAACTGCACTACATTTTTAGACTAAGGGTTATATAAAAGTCTTATAGATTCTACCAGAGCAGAATAGCGGAATTTTAATTTCACTATTCCGCTTTTTTGTTTGTCCGTAATTCCCCTTTACATCCTGAAAATGCTAAATATATATATTTTGTTTTTGGTTCCATAAAGTGTTTTTTCTCGATTCACTCACGAAGCAAGAGTCTATAAACTTTTTGAATCTTAACTATTTTAAACCTTTATAAAGGAACATCCGTCATAGATGCCATATTTGCAGCTATCCTAGTTACATCTTTTTAGAAAAAACAATTTGAAACAACTGCTTATAATACTGTCACTAACTATTTTTATTGGTTGCAATAAAAACTCGAACGAAACAAAATCAGCTGAGACAATGAGCTATGAAAAGGATTCAATCACAATTCCCATTATTGAATATGGCTTTGTTTTAGACTCTTTTCAGGTAAAAAGAGATACTGTAGAAGGTAATTGGACCTTGAGTCATATGCTCAGACCTTACGGTATTTCGCAATGGAATATTAACATATCAGCAGAAAAGGCTTCAGATTCATCAGTTGGTCTTCGATATGTGAAAGAAGGAACGCCATTTATCATTTTATCGGCAATTGGAGATACTGCTGAAACCGCCGAGTATTTTATTTATCCTAAAAATATTGTGGATTTTGTGGTGTTTGATTTTAGAGATTCAGTCCTTGTTGAAAAGCGGTCGAAACAGAATGAAGTGAACGAAAAAATTCTTTCTGGAGAAATCATTAAAAATTCTAATCTCACCTTAGTATTAGATCAGCAGTTAAAGGACATTCATATGACCGGTGAAATGGCAGAGTATGTAGCAGGTATATTTGCTTGGACGATTGACTTTTTCCGCCTGCTTCCTGGTGATGAATTTAAATTGATTTACAATGAGAAATCGGTGGAAGGCATACCGTACGGAGTCGGTGGAATAAGTTCAGCATGGTTCAAACATAAGGGGTCCGAATTTTATGCTTTCCAATATGCTTTAGATTCTGCAGGAACACAAATTGGTTTTTTCAATGAAGAGGGCAAAAAAATGAGGCGTCCGTTTTTAATGGCTCCGGTAAAGTATTCACGCATAAGCTCAGGTTTTAGTGGGCGTCGTTTTCATCCTGTTCAGAAAAGATGGAAAGCTCATCTAGGAACAGATTATGCCGCACCAAAAGGCACTCCAATTATGTCGACAGCGAATGGAACTGTGGTTGCGGCTTCATATACGGGTGGAAATGGAAATTATGTAAAAGTGAAGCATAACGAAACGTATACTACGCAGTATTTACACATGACGCGGTTTGCAAAAGGTATTCATAAGAGTGTTTATGTGGAACAAGGTCAAACGATTGGGTATGTCGGAAGCACGGGTCTTGCTACTGGTCCGCATGTTTGCTATCGTTTCTGGAAGAATGGGAAACAGACTGATCATAGGGCTGAGAAATTCCCGTCTTCTATTCCAATGGTTGATTCTTTGTTGCCTTCTTATATGGATTATATAAAGTCTATTCGTGCCCAGATTGATTCTATGCCGATTACGCATTTTATTGAGGATAATGAGGTCGTTGATTCGATTAAACGTAAATTGTAGAGCTAAGCCTCTATTTAATACGACTTATCAAATCAATCAATGTGATTTGACTAGATCGGTAGTCTAAAACTAAGATAAGAGGAGCAGAGCCTTTACAACCCTTATTTTCTGCTAAAAGTTGTGATTTGTAGCGTATTAAGTGGAAAACTAGATGAGGTTTCTTTCAATTTAAAAATAATTAAATCCTAACTATAACAAAGTAGTGACACTGTACTATTGAATGATCGTCATATCGAATATCTTGGACCAGCCAGTCTAGGGTCTTGCGTTTTGTGTAATCAGTTAATTTAAATTTCTTAGGTAATTTATCTTCTGTAGTTAATGACTCTAGGGAGTTTTAGAATCTCAAGGGAATCCCGTTAGACAAATGGAATCGCCACTATCACTAACGAGTTATTGTTCTATCAGGAAATGTTTAAAATCGTACAGCTTGCCTAGGCTTTTTGTGAAAGAGTTCGAGAATCGAACCGTAGGTGTTACTTAAAGAAGTTCTATAATGGTTAAATCATCATAAGATTACAGGTCTTTTTTTTAGATAAAACATGGGAAACACGCTTACTGCTTTTCAGATCAATTACCCACCTAGGCTTCGCACAAACCCACCTTTATACTATATCTGAAGTGTAGATTTCATCATATTTCACCTTCGGTTGTTGTTAAAAGATACATCGGTACTACCTGCGTCGCATTTAAATAAAAATAACACAATAATCTAAAAATGATTTAACTTTGGCTGACCATTATTTAATGAGTGTAAAACAATCTATTGATTATTTATTTATTGGGCTTGGGGCATCAAATTGCCTCTTGATTTTAGAATTAGAAAAAAAATCTCTGTTATCTCAGAAAAAGATAATTATTGTAGAACCTTATCAAAAAAATAAAAAAGATAAGACCTATTGTTTTTGGGCGACAGATGAAGATGCACACAATATTATAGCACCTCAATTTATCGATAAATCGTGGAGCAATGTAATCTTAAATGGTAAAAAACAGGATTTAGATCCTTTGTCCTATTATCATGTTTCTAGCTTAACGCTCTATCAAAAAACACTTTCTGTTATTGATAAGCATGATGCTACTATTCTACAAAATAAGATTAGTGATACGGAGCCTTTAGAAACGCTAACCATTGATAAGTCAGAATATATAGCCAAATATATCTTTGATTGCCGACCGCCGAAAACTGCACCAACTAAAAAACATGAGTACTACATTAATCAGAGTTTTGTAGGTTGGCAAATAGAAACAAAAGAAGAGCTTTTTGATAGCCATTCCTTTACCATGATGGATTTTAATATTCCTCAAAATGGGGCAACCCAATTTGTGTATGTGTTGCCGTTCAATTCTAAAAAAGCCCTGGTTGAGGTTACTCGTTTCGGAGTAGATATTATGCGGCGGGAAGAAGGGGAGGCTTTGCTTAAAAATTACATTTCCAAGATAGGAGGTGATTATCAGATTACAGATATAGAAATCGGGTGTATCCCAATGACAAATGCTTCATTTCTAGATGCAAATGGTTCCACCATTCGTAATATGGGAGCTAGAGCTGGGCATGTGAAACCCAGCACAGGATACGCTTTCCGATCTATGGCAATGGATGCACAAAAAATAGCAGAACAGATAGCTGAAGACCAAAAAGTGATACCTGCCTTTATTAATCAAAAAAGAAAGAATCGCTTCGCATTCTATGATCGCTTGTTGCTTCACATATTATTCAGAACACCAAAATGGGGAAAACAAATATTTAAGCGTCTATTTGACGCAATTAAAGCTACTGAAATATTAGCATTTTTAGATGAAGAAACAAAATTTAAGGATGAGGTTAAAATATTCTATGCACTGCAATGGAACCCCTTTATAAAAGCGGTAATCTATGATATTTTCAGTATTGAGAGGATTAAAAATTGTATCTTAGTACCACTGTTTATGACCTTGATATTTTTAGTGTTCGATGGATTAGGTGTCGGATATATAAATGATATTATACTCCTAGCTGGTCTCGTTTTCATTGGTATACCACATGGTGCAGTAGACCACTTAATTGAGCATAATCGGTTTAATGAACCTATTCGTATATCATTTATTATCAGATACCTGGCCCAAGGGGCACTGGTGGTATTGCTATGGTATCTAAGTCCTGCATTGGCTTTATTCTTTTTCGTCGGGTATTCTATTTATCACTTTGCTCAGGCAGACTTCTCAGAATGGGGAGTGAAAGGTACTTCTGTCTGGTTATGGGGAATATTATTATTTACTGGTCTATTGCTAGGGCATCCGTTGGAACTTTCTGGTGTTCTAAATGAGCTGACACTCCCTGGTCTAGCTGTAAGCCAAGGCATTTTATTAGAATCAGTTTGGGTGGAAATAGCTGTTATTGCTTTATGCACGAGTCTTGTTTTAGGGATTACAAAACACGTATGGGGCATGTGTATAGTCAGTATATCGTTACTAATTGCGTTGCAACTTTCGCTTATTCAAGCATTCGGAATCTATTTTATTTTCCAGCACAGCCGATTAGGGTGGAGACATATTCGAAAGCATTTTAATGTGAGCTCAAAAGAATTATGGAAAAAATCGGCCCTTTTCAGTTTAGGGGCTTATGGTTTATTTTTTATTTTGTGGTACATTTTAAATGATAATTGGGGTTCGTACCTGGGTACGTTTTTTATTTTTCTCTCAGCCGTAAGCTTCCCTCATGTTATTAGAATGAAAAAGTTTTACGGGTATTTTAAGCGGGAGAAATGAATAGCTTTACTTCAGTAGTATGGCGAGTATTGCATCTAATCCGTATAAACAGTGTTTGTATAAGCTAGTCAAAAGCTGGATATTAGATTTCTCCCTATTTTAAATAATGCTATCCGGGAAATCTTTAGCGAAATAAGCACTATACTTATCAGTGAAATAATAATAAAACTAAGCTATTATCACTTCTCATTATTCCTCCAATTAGTTTACATTTATGCAAAAATCAAAATCTCTATTCAGCTCCTAAGTTTCATGTGTACTCCTTACTTTTTTGTATTTTTATCTGCAGACGTAAGTGTGACAGGGTACTATGTAATACCATAGTGCCACAGGTACAGTCCTAGCTCACGGAGCCAGTGTAAGTAGAGCAGTTTTCCTCAAAGTATGTATAGTATAGATTCTTTCTGTTAAAAATATGCCAATGACTCTTATCGATTTAATCCGTATTAGAGGATATTCTACCAGTATATTGTGAGTCTCAAGGTAAAATTCGACTACGCTTACATATAAGCGTTTTTACCGCTTATTTTCGTGCCAATGATAATCAGAAGTAAAGCTCCGCTCAGATTAGGCTTAGCGGGTGGTGGTACAGATGTGAGTCCATATGCAGACTTGCACGGTGGATCTATCCTCAATGCTACTATAAATATGTACGCACATACCACCATTATCCCCACAGATAATGGTAAGATATACCTAGAAGCTCAAGATATGGAAGAGTCTGAAACGCTCGACTCGGAAGAGTATCTAGATCCTACAGGTGCGTTAGCCTTGCTCAAAGGAGTTTACAATAGAGTCGTGAAGCAGTTTGTTAAAAAGCCTCTTTCTTTTGAAATTTACACACGCGTAGATGCTCCTCCTGGGTCAGGTCTAGGCAGCAGCAGTACGCTGGTAGTTAGTATATTAGGAGCATTTGCAGAGTGGCAAAATATTCCGCTCGGAGAGTACGATATCGCACATTTAGCGTATGAGATAGAGCGTATAGATTTAGGACTAGCGGGAGGACGTCAGGATCAGTATGCAGCTACTTTTGGTGGGTTCAACTTTATGGAGTTTAGTAAAGACGATAAAGTGATCGTGAATCCATTGAGAATAAAGCAGAGATATGCAGCAGAGCTGGAGCACAACTTAGTGCTTTTCTATATGGGAAATAGCAGAGAGTCTGCAAAAATAATAGAGAAACAAACTCAAAATATTAGTAATAGTAACGTATCTGCTATAGAGGCCACGCACAATTTAAAGTTACAAAGCGTACGTATGAAAGAAGCTATACTAATGGGTAAAACCAATGCAATAGGAGAAGTAATGCACTCTGGGTGGGAGTCCAAGAAAAAAATGGCAGAAGGAATAAGCAATCCAGAAATAGATAGCATATATGCTACTGCGATGCAAAACGGTGCTACCGGAGGTAAAATAAGTGGTGCTGGCGGTGGAGGTTATTTTTTCTTTTATTGTCCTAATGTATCGCGTACCAAACTAATCAAGAGCTTGGAGCCTTTTGGCGTCAGAGCACAGCAATATCATTTTACGAGAGAAGGACTTTATACTTATATAGTAGCGGAATGAAAATAGATGTAATAATACTAGCAGGTGGATTAGGTACTAGACTCGCCTCTGTAGTAAGTGATGTGCCTAAGCCTATGGCTCCTGTAGCTGGTAAGCCTTTTTTAGATCATATCTTTAAAGGTCTTCCGCTCAATAGTATTCATAGGATTATCTTAGCAGTAGGGCATAAATATGAGAAGATAGAGGAATATTATGGGGATGATTACCAAGGTACACCACTCGTATATTCTATAGAAAAAGAACCGTTAGGTACAGGCGGAGGTATCGCCCTAGCTATGAATCATATAGAAATGGATACCGCTATCATTCTCAATGGAGATACCTTCTTTGATATCAACTTAGAGGAGATGTGGCAAGTACATCAAGAAGCTAAGGGTAGATGTACATTAGCACTCAAGCAGATGGAGAAACCGGATAGGTATGGTACTGTGTTGCTAGAAAGTAATCAGCTCGTGAGGTTTCAAGAAAAACAAGCAGGATTACCTACAGGCCTTATCAATGGCGGCGTTTACTGGGTAGACAAATATTTCATAGATTTAATGCCCAATAAAGATAAGTTTTCTTTTGAAGAAGAAGTACTGCAAGTGCAAGTGGCTCACGATGAGCTCAATGGCTATATATCCACGGGTTTGTTTATAGATATAGGAATTCCAGCAGATTATGAAAGAGCACAAATCATCTTTGCCCAGTAAGGATGTACTTTCAGAGTACACACTGTTTCTTGATAGAGATGGAGTCTTAAATCTTCCGATAGTGGATGATTATGCCCGCAAGGCTGATGAGCTAATCTTGGTAGAAAATATTGTACATACTATGTCTAATTTGGCTGTCTTTTTTAAGCGAATAATCTTAGTTACTAATCAGCAAGGTATAGGGCGTAAGGTAATGAGTGAGACAGATTTAGAGAACGTGCACCTCAAGCTGTATAATGCGCTTAAGATAAAAAATAAGTACTGGTTTGATACGGCACTTTTTGCTCCGTATCTGAAAACAGAAGAGCATATGTGGAGAAAGCCAAGCAATGGTATGCTGCTAAAGGCTAAAGAGTACTTCCCCGATATGGATTTTTCTAAGGCTATAATGGTTGGCGACTCTCCGGGAGATATGATGCTTGCAGATACAGTAGGACTTTTGAAAGTTAAAATAGATAACCCTCAGTTTTCCTTTGATAACCAAGATTTCACGTTTGCTACTTTGGCATCATTTGTGAGTCATTTATCGAAAGATTAAACACCCCAAGGAAACTATTGGTTCTTTCAGGTCGTTTTATATTAAATTTTACTACATTTTTGTGAATATTGCAACCTTTGACCAAATTCTTTAAAATATCGCTTCTTCTAGTGTTACTCAGCTCTATGAGCTTAGAATCTAAAGCCACTCACTTACTCGGTGGATATATGAATTATGAATTTATCAATAAACTGCCCAATGGTGATAGCAGGTACTTAATTAATTTTCATGTGTACAGAGATCAATCTGGAGTGGAGTTATCTGATGAAATATCAGTGGGGGTTTATTTAAATAATCCAGATAAAAGCCTGAGTCAAATTGTAAAAATGAGAATCAATGCTAGGACAACTGTACCTATTCCTGGTTCTGTGGAGTGTCCTGCTTATCGAGCATCTATAGATGTGGAATACGGACTATACACAGGTATAGTCACGTTAGCTCCGTATACAGAAGGATACCATATTACGTATGAGGTCTGTTGCAGAAATTCCCAAAAGAACTTAACGCAACCTGGTGCCTCATCAGACCAAGGTCAAACATATTACTGCTTTATACCATCTACAGCTTACGAGAACAGTTCTCCAGCTTTTGATGGAGTACCTAGCCCGTATATGTGTGCTAATGATACTACCTCTTTTCTTTTCAACGCAGTAGATAGAGATGGAGATAGCTTAGCATACCGTTTTATGAGACCTTTTCAGGGCGGGAGTAATGGTACACCCATACCTGTACCCGCAGCCAATTTAGATACTACTCCGTACGTAAGCTATAAACCCAGTTACAGTTTCTTACAACCATTTGGCACAGCAGGATATATCAGTATCGATAATCAAACCGCTTATACACAGTTTTTAGCTACTGAGACAGGAAATTATGTGGTAGGAGTAGAGGTGCTAGAGTATAGAGACGGTGAGTTTATAGGCAAGATTAGAATGGACTTACAGATAGTCGTTCTTAACTGTCCAAATAATGAAAGACCTGAGATAAGTTCGGATAAGGGTAAAAGGTTTGAAGTAGAAGAAGGTGAAGAGCTTTGCTTTACAGTACGAACATCTGATCCCGATGGTGATCGCGTATTTTTATCGGGTAAAGGAGGATTGTTTGGCCAAGGTGGTGGAATCCCTGGGGAATCTGTGACCTTTAGAGATACTACTGGAAAGCCTGCAGTATCTCAAGAGTTTTGCTGGACACCCAGCTGTGATGCAGCTCGCTCACTACCATACATAGTCTATTTCGAGACTAGAGATGATGGGTGCCCTGAGAAAAAGAATAGCTTGGATGTACTTATTGATGTCACGGATTTTGTGGGAGCAGATTTACTTACGGGATCCAGTGATGTGTGCAGTTTTAGTGAAGAATCCTATGCACTTACTACCGGAAAAAATAGCTCTACTTATGAGTGGGAAGTTACTGAAGGTACTATTGTAGGTTCAGCTACAGTATTTGCCGTAGACATATCATGGACAGGTACAGGCATAGGTCGTGTACGAGCCAGAGAAGTGAATGCTGGCGGATGCTTTGGTGACTGGGAGGAGATGGATGTCACTATTCAAGAAAGTCCTGTACTACCCCTAATCTCAGGAAAAGATACCGTATGTGCAGATGAGTCAAACTTGAGCTATAGTACTACTAATACAGCTAGTAGTTCATACTACTGGGAAACTATAAATGCTACCATAGCTACGCAAAACAGGAATAGTATACAGCTTGCTGCATACAGTATGCCAGACTTTACAGTACGAGTAGCTGAGACGAATGTATTTGGATGTACTAGTGACACTGCTGATTATGAGGTGTTTGTCATAGAGCCTACACCGGATATAAAAGGACCTATCACAGTTTGTCCTAATGCTCTAGGAGTAGCTTATAAAGCTGAGGGATTGGCATCCTCTACCTATACGTGGAGTATAGTGGGAGGCTCTCAAATCACGGGAGGAAATAGTAGTAGCATCACTGTAGACTGGGGAGATGAGGGATTAGGCTCTGTGACTGTTATAGAGAATAATAGATTTGGATGCATAGGAAATCCTGTAACTCTCCGTGTAGATAAGACCTATATACTGGAATTGCCCATAATAGATGGCATAGATGAAGTATGTGAGTTTGATTTAAACCTCCCGTATACTGTGACAGATATATCCGGTTCTTCTTTTGATTGGACTATCACTGGAGGAGTGCAAACTGCAGGTACTAATACTGCCAGTATTTTATCTACTTGGGGTACAGCAGGTGCAGGTAATGTTAGGGTTATTCAGCGAGCTTTTGATGCAGTAAATAACAGACAGTGTGTAAGTGATCCAGCTGATTTACCTATCACCATATATCCTAAGCCCACAGCAGATGAAATATTGGGAGATATGGAAGTGTGCCAGTTAGGAGATTCCGTACAATACACTATCAATGGTTTTGCTGGGAGTACGTATGAGTGGCGAATAAACGGTGCATTAGCAGATGAAGTAGGTCAAGGTACGAATACCATAAAGCTTGTGTGGCAAATAGCTGGTAGTATTACCTTATCAGTACTAGAGACTTCGCCTGCGGGCTGTCCCGGTGATCTAGTAGATACACTAGTGCTAGTTAATCCTAAGCCTATAACTACTCCTATCCTGGGTCCAGCTACTATCTGTCCAGAAAATTCTAATAACCATGAATACTCAGTGATAGGTAGTGCCACTTCTTCATTTACTTGGGAGGTAGTAGGGAGCAATGATTGGAGAGGCGATGGTACGAGTAGTATCACTGTAGACTGGGATGTCACTTTAGCCAGCGGAAGTCTATCCGTACTAGAAACTTCAGATAAAGGCTGTCTAGGAGACACACAGCGTCTAGCTATAGAGATAGATAGATTAGCCATAGATATGCGATACATCAGCGTGGGTACTCCTGATAACCAGATGATAGTAGATTGGCAACTTGAGGTGCCTGCAGATGTGACTGACTTTACTATTCAGCGAAAAATAGCTGGTGCTGATGGAAGTGAATGGCAGTCTGTGAATACCGTCAGTGGCAATACCTTTAATTTTATTGAAACTGGCATCAATACGGATATAAGTGCATACAATTATCGTGTAGTTGCTACTAATAAATGCGGTACACTTATTACCTCAGAGATGCACACCAGTATCTTACTCACAGGTGTACAAGATGAAGACTTTAATTCAGTGCTCGAGTTTACAGAATACTCTGGCTGGGAAAACGGAGTGAGCATATACGATTTATGGTTAGAAGATAATGTAAGAAACTTGGCTATCGAAAGAGCAGGAGTAGATCATCAAGGTAGTATAGTAGTAAGTCATGACCCGGACCAGTACCGTAAGTGCTTTAGAATAAAAGCTGATGAACAAGATGGAGAGAGTACTTCCTCGTGGAGTAATGAGATTTGTTTCTTTTTCTCACCTACTATTTATGTACCCAATGCATTTACTCCAAATGGCGATAACCTAAATGACGGGTTTGGTGTAAGAGGAATAGCAATTAATGAGTTTAATATCGAGATCTATAACCGCTGGGGAGAAAAGATATTTCAAACCACAGATATAAATAAGAAATGGTACCCAGTATATAGAGGTAAAAACATTCCTATGGGCACCTATGTATATCTCATCACCTTCACAGACTATGAGAATAAGGCATTCAAGAAAACCGGGACGATTAATCTTATACGCTAGAGTTTAACAGTATTATTTTCTTAGTCTCAAAGAATTCTTCCTCAAAAATAGTGTTTAACTGAGTCTCTGTCCATCTCATGGATTTGTACTTTTTTAATAATTCTGCTTTTTCGTCTGTAAGTTCACCACCTTTTATTAAAATATGTTTTCCTCCTTTTACCAGAGTATGCTTAGTGAAGTTTACTAGCTTCAGAGCAGGAGCTACAGCACGAGAGACTATCACATCGTGTAATTCAGTTAGATTTTCAAACCGATCATTGATTACTACTACATTAGTAAGTCCGAGGGCAGCAGCTACTTCTTTCACTACAGTAGTTTTTTTTCGGATAGAGTCCACAAGAGTAAAACGGGCTTTAGGAAAAAGTATGGCTAGCGGTATTCCTGGGAATCCACCACCTGTGCCTATATCCATCACGCTCTCTCCATCGGCAAAAGGATATAATTTGGCTATACTCAGTGAGTGAATGACGTGGTTACAGTAAAACTGATTCATATCCTTCCTACTGATTACGTTTATTTTAGCGTTCCACTCTTCATAGAGTGGCATTAGCTTTTTGAGGAGTCCTATTTTGTCTGCATCTAAGTCAGGAAAGTATTTGGTTATTAGTTCCATGTTTTTGGTTTTATAAATACTTGGGCTATGCCAAATGTGAGTAAAAAGAAAGTATAAAGAATATCATAGTAGGGTAGGGCGTAGGCTATTTTTTTGGCACCTAAGTGTACAGCTGTTTTACGGATTACTACCCATTGTATAAGCCACTTTACTAGAAGTATAGTTGCTCCTATGTACCATAGCTCAGATGAGTATAGTATAAATGAAATAACAGATAAGTATAGGATTATTTGTGAGATGCTGTACATACCTAGCCATGTTTTATACTTTGATAGGTATTCTTTACCTGTAGATAAATGTCTTATTTTTTGTTTAAAAAATTTCCCTAAATCACTTGGGCCGGGTGAATACATGAAACTCTCTGAACAGACTACAGTATTCACTTGTACAGATTTAGCGGCTTGCTGTACAAAAAGATCATCATCACCGCTCATAATATGTTGATGGCTCGCAAATCCTTTATTTTCAAAGAAAACAGTTTTGGTATACGATAGGTTTCTTCCCACTCCCATATAGGCTTTATTACGCTTAGCATACCCGAGGTATTGTATGGCAGTGTGCAGGGTTTCGTAATTTATAATAGAGCCTAAGAGATTGTTTTCAGTTTTTAGCGGAGCGACACCCAGGGTGATAGTATTGTTTTTAAATGATTTTGCCATAGTTGCTATCCACTTATTATCGATAGGTTTGCAGTCTGCATCTGTGAAAAGAAGTCGTTCGTGTGCAGCTGCTTTTATTCCCATGGTCAGAGCGAATTTCTTGCCTCTTTGAAATCGCTCATCGATAGTGAGAGTTACTATTTTTAGTTTTGGTTCACTTTTAGCCAGTTTATCTAAGTAGTCCTTAGTATCATCATAACTGCAGTCATTGATTACGACTACTTCATAGTTAGGATAGTTTTGGCTTAAAATACTTGCAAGGTTATTTTGCAGATTTTTAAATTCATTTCTAGCTGCTATGATTACACTTACTGGTGGTTGAGCACTTGTTATACGGTCTACTTTTAAAGCTTGGCTGAAAAAAAAAACGTAGTAAAATGAAAGGATTATTAAGCAGATAAATGCTACTGTGAGCAGAAAAATAGCTACGAGTGAAGGTAGAATCATATTAATTACTTATCCTAAAACCTAATGTAGGAAGGATCTCAGGTTTAGATTTGTCTTCATAGGCTATGGAGTTTATGTCTTCAGCCAAAATTGTTTTGATCATTTTATTGGTGCGTTTAGCAGGCTCCATCTCACTCATACGCAGATGCTGATTACGGATAGCTTCTTCTACTATTTTACGTACACTTCTACCATTGCCAAAATACTTGTCTTTATACTTATACATATTCGTAATGAGCTTTAATAAGCTTTTTTCTGATGCTGCTGCCAGTATAAATCCTGCATCATTAAGTTGGTTTAGTGCTATATTCATTAGTAAATCAGCATCAAAATCGTCAAATTCAAAGATTCTATCAAACCGAGATTTCAAACCAGGATTAGATTCTATAAACCGAGTCATATTATCCGTATATCCGGCTGCTATGACGATGAATTGACCCCTGAAGTCTTCCATACGTTTGAGGATGATTTCTATGGCCTCTTTACCATAGTCGGAATTGCCACCTTCTGTGAGTGCATAGGCCTCATCTATAAAGAGTACTCCACCCATAGCCTTGTCTATCATTTCGCCAGTTTTTATGGCTGTTTGTCCTACGTACCCACCTATTAAACTTTGCCTGTCACATTCTACTAAGTTTCCCCTTTCTAAGATTCCTAGAGCTTTGTATATCTGGGCGAGAATTCTAGCCACAGTAGTTTTACCGGTACCAGGATTTCCAGTGAATACAGAGTGAAGACTAAAACTATTTTGTACATTCTGGTCAGTTTCTTTGTAGTACCGCACTAATTTTACGAGACTTTTTATTTCTTCTTTTACAGAGTCTATGCCTATTAGACCTTCCAGTTTTTTTAGAGAAATCTCTAAAAGTTCCTCATCAATAGGAATATCTGGAATGATGCTCTTTTTATTTACAGATAATCGTTCTACGTCCTCTACAGTTACCATAGAAAGCTCTTCTATAGTTAGTACGGCGGGATCTTCAGCACCCATTACACGTATTCCTAAGTTCAGTTTTGCTTCTTCTATGAGAGATACTATTAGTCTGGCATTGCCAAAGAATTGATCTCTATTTCTATAGGCGTCTACTATTTTCTTGTAGTACAGATCTTTAGCATCTTTAGCAAAGGATATTCCTTTTTTCTTAGCGTGTATATCTGTAATTTCAAGAAGTTCTTGAGGAGCATAATCAGGGAAATCATAGATCATTCTAAATCTAGATTTCAGTCCAGGATTAGACTCTAAAAAGATATCCATCTCATCTGGATACCCTGCGGCTATTATAGCGATGTCTTTGCCGTCTGAGAGCTCTTTTAACAGTATTTCTATAGATTCTTTTCCAAAATCCTTGCTATCATCATCCTTACGAGCTAGCGAGTATGCCTCATCTATGAATAGAATACCGCCTTCTGCTTTCTTTATGGCAGCTTTGGTCTTAGGAGCAGTTTGTCCTATGAATTCTGCTACTAAGTCACTTCTATCTACTTCGTGTACGTGACCTTTGCTGAGCAGTCCTAGCTGTTTGTATATTTTTCCAAGTTTACGGGCTATGGTCGTTTTACCTGTCCCTGGATTCCCTTTGAATACGCAGTTTAGGTTTATTTGGTCTTCTTCGTTTAAACCTTTTTCCTTTCTTAGAGATATGAACTCTAAGTAGTTAGAGTATTCTTTAATTCGATCCTTTACGGTATCTAGCCCTATGAGATCATCTAATTCACTCAGAGTCTTTTCTACATCTTTTTTCTTTACAGGAGCAGCACTTAGTTCGGCTCTCTTTGTTGCAGACCTTTGGTCCTCTAGGACTACATATTCTACGAAATCGTTACCTATGAAAAATTCTTCTTGCTTGATGAGATGATCCATAAATATAATATCGAGGTAGTATTTACCCTTCATCCAAGAACCTGGTGTATCAGCTCCCCAGCCTACACTCAATGTAAATTTATCATCCTGTTTATATACGAACATCAATTTGGACACAGACCCTTTTAGTAAATGACTGTTTGTATGGAAGTTAAATACCATCTCACAGTTCCAGAAATTTAAGTCCCTAGCTTTATTTTTGCATGTTATTTCTGCCCAAATATATCGGGTTTCTTGGTCGCTAAACTGTTGAAAAAACACTCTGTTACCTTCTTTTACATTATCAAATGGACCTTCATAGAACTTTATAGACTCTAGATTAAAGTAGGGATTAGACAGAGCAGTGACCTCACCTATTTCTTGTAAGTAGAAGTTTTTTTCAGCTACGAGTTCATTGTCTAACCAAGCTTCCCACGTATAAGTACCAGACTGCCAGTACCCGCCTTTATTATAAGTACCCCAGCCTTCACGTATAAAAATAAGGTTAGAATTTGGAGAAATAGATCGATCGCAGTTTAGTCTAGCTACCTCATTTTTACTTTGGTCTCTACAAACTAGTTCTAGCTTTAAATCCCACTCCTTTTTTTTGAAGTGCAGGTTAAAGAAGGAGAATTCCGTATAGATGTAAGTAGACTCATTTTTGTCAAACACTGAACGGTACTTTTTCTTATTATCTGCAAGCCATTCTGTAGAACTGTAGACTTTTATATTTCTAAAGATATGGTTTGGATTTTTCTTTGTGGCCATTACGCTTCAACGTTAAATATAAATATTTAAAAAGTTGTTAAAAGATACGTAAAAAAAAGTAGGCACCAAGTTATGAAAAAAAAGGAGATTTTTTAGATGAAAATATTTCTGAATATAAAAATGTTGCTATCTTTGCACTCCTTTTAACGGAGAGATGCCTGAGTGGCCGAAAGGACTTGTTTGCTAAATAAGCGTACCTCAAAAGGGTACCCAGGGTTCGAATCCCTGTCTCTCCGCCACAGAAAAGAAAAAAGAATTATGTTCTTTATCACCTTTTATAGGTTTCATAGCTCAACCGGATAGAGCAACGGTTTTCTAAACCGTAGGTTCCAGGTTCGAGTCCTGGTGGGACCACAAGATTTTGATTTTATCAAAATTGTATGGGTTGTCTTATCCCAATTCATAGACAGCTTATTATACACCTCGGGGTGTAGCGTAGCCCGGTTATCGCGCCTGCTTTGGGAGCAGGAGGTCGCAGGTTCGAATCCTGCCACCCCGACTGACAAAATAAAGTCTGAACAAATGTTCAGGCTTTTTTTTGTGCCCAAAAATCAAGCTTGTTTGAGATTTTATTGAGCATAAAAAAAGGAAGCAGCTGAACGCTGATAATACTTTCGAATAGTTGATTACCCTCCAATGCCAGAATCACGTTAGTAATCCTGCCACACCACATATCCATAATATAGCTTTGAAAGGAGTTGGCTTGTTTGAACGATTCTTTATTGACCATACAGTCTGTTAGCTCAGTTATTATAGTCAGTTTCTTAAGTTATTAAGTGAAGATTTAATATGCGGATTTAGCATAAAAAGGAAGTGTAAATCGAAAGATTTGCCCTTCTGATATTGTATTTAAGAATTTCTTAATATCTCAAATACTCCTTGAATCTGTCCTTGTATCCTAGAAAGGTAAGCAAAAGAGTTAACATAAGATATGCAGCTGCTTCTGCAGATTGGCTTGCATCATCTTTGAGCGTATGAAATAAAACTACATTGAACATTATAGCTAGGATAGTGGCGAGTACTAAAGGATGTCATCTTTTCAAAAGCTAATGGTAAACCAATTACTACCTATGACTATTAGGTAGCAAGACCCTAAGGTTTCCATTATAGTTTACCCATTTCTCATGTCATACCTGAATCTCCACCAGTTAACTTCCCGATGCCTGCGAATACCATAAATGCACCTAATAAGATGCGAACTACTAGTGTTACTTTACTATTCATACTGTTTTACATTTTTTATTATAAGGGTACTATATACTATAAAGGCAGTAAGGTGATCTTTGCTTTCTAAATATTAAAATAAAGGTACACTGGGATATTTTAGAAATTTTAGCATAAAAAAAGTCTTCCCAAAATATTTTGGGAAGACTTTTTAATGGAATTTGTTTTCATTGTAGTGTTTAAGCACTTAAAAGGCTTGTAAACCTCTCCTTATGAGCAGATACTAATACTACAGCTAGTACTAATCCAATAATAGCTCCTCCACTATTGGCAGGAGTATCCATTAGGATATGAAAGAGTGCGGCATTAAGCAAAATAATAATAATAATTGTTATAGTTAATGCTAAAGGCGTGTACTTTTCTGTCAGTATTAGGACTTCACAGAGTATTTCGAACACTCCGATAATCGTCATGAAATTAGAGGATATTAATGCATCCAACACTGTGCCCATATGCTCTGAAATGTCTGGTCAAGGCATAAAGCCAGCAAATTTATTACTTCTGAAACTCAGTAAAATGCACCTAGTAAGATGCGTATAACCATTGTAAACGTCTTGTGCATAATTTTGATTTAATTGGTTTAAGAAATTACAACGTAGCCTTTTTAAATGTATATACATCTAAAAACATGTGCACTTGAGATATTATTTCAGAAAACTAAGCCTTCTTATTCTCTAATGCAGCCTTCACAAATCGCACAAAAAGTGGGTGAGGAGCATCCACTGTACTTTTTAATTCAGGATGATATTGCACACCTATGAACCAGGGGTGAGTAGGTATTTCTACCACTTCTACCAATTCATTTTCTGGATTAATTCCTGTGGCTTTCATTCCGGCTTGCTCAAAAACTTCAAGATACTTGTTGTTAAATTCATATCGGTGGCGGTGTCTCTCTGAGATAGAAGACTTGCCATATGCAGTATATGCCTTTGAACCTTTCTCCAGTTTGCATTTATAAGCTCCTAGTCTCATAGTACCCCCTTTTTGAGATACGTCTTTCTGACTGTCCATAAGGTCTATGACTGCATTTTTAGTTATAATCATTTCGCTACTGTGAGCGTCTTTGAGACCAAGTACATTACGAGCGTACTCTATTACTGCACACTGCATACCCAAGCAAATGCCGAAGAAGGGGATATTATTCTCTCTTAGGTACTGCACCGTATTGATTTTTCCTTCTATTCCTCTATCACCGAAGCCTGGAGCTACGAGCACACCATCTAAATCTCTCAGTCTATCGGCTACGTTATTTGCATTTATGTTTTCTGAAGGAAGTAGGCTCAGATTTACTTTACACTCATTGACTGCTCCTGCATGAATAAAAGCTTCTATGATTGATTTATAGGCATCTGGGAGTTCTACATATTTTCCGACCAAGCCTATATTTACTTCATTTTTAGGATGCTTCAGCTTGAATAGGAAATCTTTCCACCCGGTAAGGTCTGCTTCTGTACTAGTAGGAAGTCTAAGTTTAGCTAAGACTACTTTGTCTAGCTTCTCTTTCTCCATCATAAGAGGCACATCGTAGATGGTCTCTACGTCTATACTCTCTATTACTGCATTCAGGTTTACATTGCAGAAAAGTGCAATCTTATTTCTAACTTCTTTGCTTAGTTTATGCTCCGTTCTACACACTAATATATCAGGCTGTACGCCAGCTTCTAGTAGTTTCTGTACTGAGTGCTGAGTAGGTTTAGTCTTAAGCTCTCCAGCGGCTGCGAGATATGGCACTAGTGTAAGGTGTATTACTGCACATTCATCACTACCTAATTTTCTTTTTAATTGTCGTACGGACTCTACATAGGGCAATGATTCTATATCGCCTACTGTGCCGCCTAGCTCCGTGATTACGATATCATAATCACCGCTATCACCTAGAATCTTCATTCTACGTTGGATTTCGTCTGTCACGTGAGGAATAATCTGTACTGTTTTTCCGAGATATTTTCCTTCTCGTTCATTATTTATTACAGTACTGTATACTCTGCCTGTAGTTACGTTATTGGCTTGTGACGTAGGAACATTAAGAAAACGCTCGTAGTGACCAAGGTCTAAATCTGTCTCAGCTCCATCATCTGTCACATAGCATTCACCGTGCTCATACGGATTCATAGTGCCAGGATCTACATTCAAGTAGGGATCAAATTTCTGGATAGTTACTCGGTAACCTCTTTTTTGAAGAAGCTTAGCTAGAGATGCAGAAATAATTCCTTTACCCAATGAAGATGTGACTCCGCCGGTGACGAATACGTATTTTGTGTCCATAAATGATTAGTTTTTAGTTGTCCAAAAAAGGAAAATCTGCTGTGAATTAGCATAATACTCTCCGTTTGTGTACGGTGGTCAAAAGTAGGCTAAACTGTAGGGTAAAACATGTATCCTTAATTTTTGGATTTCAATATGTTTTCAACACATCAAATTTTAAATCCCTCTGAGTTTAGGCTTAGCAATAAGGGTTTTATATAAATGAAAACTATGTTGAGTATTGGCATAGCTAAAGATAATTTGTAATTTAGAGAAAAGTTAATGGTATTGAGTATCTCATCAAGCTGAGATTAATTCTTTTTATTTTTTAATATAGTTTCTACGGCTACTAAATCCTCAGGAGTATCTACGCCCATAAGTATGTTTTCTGTCACCATAGCAGATACTACTATATGATTTTGTACCCATCGCAGTTGCTCCAGCATTTCTACTTCCTCTAGTAGTGAAGGATCAAGACTTTTAGTCTCTTCAAATGCAGTAGCGGTAAAACCATAAATGCCAATATGCTTGAAAGCTACCTCTGGTCTAAACGCCTCCATATATGGAATAGGGCTTCTACTAAAATAGCATACATCACAAAATCCTTCATCAAAAGAAGTAGGTACTACTTTTACTATGTTGGGATTTTTATAATCTGCTTCATTATTTATGGGCTGGATAAATGTCAAAACATCTACGTCTTCCTCCTCGAAGAGGTTCAGCATTCTATTGATATCACTCGCTGAAATAAGCGGCTCGTCACCTTGTACATTAATAATGACGTCGTACTCAGTGCCATCAAAACTCAGTATCTCCATAGCCTCCTCACATCTTTCAGTTCCATTTTGTGGTTCGTCAGAAGTAAGTATAGCTTGTCCATCAAAAGCTTCTACTGCATTGATAATTTCTTGGCTGTCAGTGATTACAAATACGTCTGTCGCTTCACTGTTTTCAGCAGCTTCATAGACCCACTGGATCATTGGCTTACCTAAGAGAGGAGCTAGTGGCTTATTTGGAAAACGGGTAGATTCTAATCTGCAAGGGATGAGTATGACGCTTTTCATTATTTTTGCTTGATGCAAAGAAAATGTAATTTCTTATTACTAATAGCATTAATTCAGCTTTATGGATGTTCTAGAGAGTATAAAGTTGAAGCCGCGGTTAAAAACTATCTAAAGATGGAGGTATTAGATGATCTTGATGGTTTTGAAATCACTAAAGTTGAATACCAACTTTAGACTGATAAGCAAGATGTAATGGAACTACTAGAGTCAAAAAAACAGCGTATAATTGACGAGACTTTAGACATTAATTTAAAAAAATTGCACCGTAAATATAGGTCTAAGGGAGGAAAATGGGATGAGGAGAAGTTTGTTAGAAGTTTAAAATCAAAAAGCAAAGAATATTTGCTGGAAGTAGATTCTGTTTTAATACAAGAATATAATTTAAGCTTAGAAAATACGTATAATTTAATTTCAGAAGTGCCCAAAGCAAAATTAGCTAAAACCTTTTCAGAATGGAATTTGTACCAAACTTAATATGATAGCTTCTTGAATTTAGAGAATAACGTGGATAATTTTTCGCTAAATGGAATTATAGGAGAAGTAAAGTATAGAAGTAAGAATGGTAAAGGACGTCTGTTTTTAAAGACAAAAAAATTCAGGATGACACCTTCATATAAGGTGTTAGCATTCTATTAAACTTCTCTATTGACATCCCACTGCTCTAGATAGTCTGCTACTCGTCGTACAAACATACCGCCTAGTGCACCGTCTACTACTCTGTGATCATAGGAGTGAGACAGGAACATCTTATGTCTGATACCGATTAAGTCACCGTGCTCTGTTTCTATCACAGCAGGTTTCTTTACGATAGCACCCATAGCCATAATAGCTACTTGAGGTTGGTTTATAATAGGAGTACCCAGTATATTTCCGAATGTACCTACATTAGTTACCGTATAGGTCCCTCCTTGTATTTCGTCTGGTTTTAACTTGTTACTTCTCGCTCTATTGGCTAAGTCGTTTACTGTCTTAGCTAAGCCAGTAAGGTTCATGAAGTCTGCATTCTTTATGACAGGAACGATCAGATTACCACTAGGAAGAGCTGCGGCCATTCCCACATTGATATTTTTATGCTTTATGATAGTATCTCCGCTTACTGATATATTTATCATTGGGAAATCCTTTATGGCTTTGGTGATAGCTTCTATGAAGATAGGAGTGAAGGTGAAGTTTTCGCCCTCTCTTGCTTTGAATTCCCCTTTTATCTTGTTTCTCCAGTTTACTAAGTTCGTCACATCCGCTTCTACGAATGAAGTTACATGAGGAGAAGTGTGTTTACTCATCACCATATGGTCAGCTATCAGTTTTCGCATACGACCCATTTCTATAATTTCATCGCCTGGATTTAGGTTTGTAGTCGGAGCTGATTTAGCCGCTGGTGCAGGATTAGGAGTAACTACTGGTGCAGGGGTTGGTGCACTTGCTTGAGGTGCAGGAGTTGATACTTCACCATTTTTTACAAATGCTAAAATATCTTTTTTGGTAACTCGTCCTTCTTTTCCTGTTCCTGGTATAGTCTCTAGATGCTGCATAGATATGCCTTCTGTACGAGCTATATTCATTACTAATGGGGAGTAGAATCTATTAGCCTCAGCACTGCTGGGAACAAGAGATGCGGTATTTTGTGCTTCAGACACAGTATTTTCTATAGCGTCTACAACTGATTCTACACCTTCTGGAGTTTTTTCTACTACAGCAGATACATTTTCTGCTTCAGGAGCAGATACAGCACTTCCAGTATCACTTATGATAGCTATGGCTTCACCTACAGCTACTACATCGCCTTCATTATACAGCTTTTTTACAAGTATCCCCGCCTCCATACTTGGTACTTCGCTATCTACCTTATCGGTAGCTATCTCTAGTACGGCTTCGTCTATATCTATAGAGTCACCTTCGTTTTTCAGCCAAGAGATTATAGTTGCTTCCGCAATACTTTCGCCCATTTTAGGCATTATTAATTTGTATTCTGACATAGCTTATGAGGGTGCAAAAGTAAGATTTTTGGGTAAGCGAAATAATAATTTCAATTAGAATAAAAGCTATGTCATCTAATACGCTCAATGTTTCGATTAAAACACCATTTTTTTGGTACAGAGTGATAGCGATTCTGTGCAGTGTCATTACCTTGCGGACATAAATAATTATGAATTTTAGAATAACGTTCGTCCTTTTATTAGCTCTCGTCTCCTTTAGTTTAATTGCTCAAAAAGCAGAAACTAAAAAAGATAAAAATAAGAATGAGTATATCAGTTATACGAATGACCCTACTAACTCAAGATGGTATACGCTGAAAAATGGGCTAACGGTAGTACTGGCTCAAAACAGTACAGAACCTCGTGTACAGACTCTCATAGCAACTAAAGCTGGAAGCAGTAGTGATCCAGCAGAAAATACTGGACTTGCTCATTATTTAGAGCATATGCTCTTTAAAGGTACAGATAAGTACGGAAGTTTAGATTTCGAAAAAGAAAAGGTATATCTAGATCAAATAGATGCACTATATGAAAAGTACAATCAGACTAAAGATGAGTCACAACGATCAGATATATATAAAGAGATAGATAGAGTAAGTGGAGAAGCTGCAAAATTTTCGATAGCCAATGAGTATGATAAAATGCTTCAAGGTATAGGAGCTCAAGGTACCAATGCCTTTACTAGTTTTGAGAGAACAGTATATGTGAATGATGTGCCTAGTAATCAGGTAAGTACTTGGTTAGATATAGAAGCAGAGCGTTTTAGAAATCCGATACTCAGACTTTTTCACACAGAGCTAGAGGCGGTGTATGAGGAAAAGAATAGAACCTTGGATAATGATGGTAGCCAAGTGTATGAAAAGCTTTTGGCTGCATCATTTCCAGATCATAATTACGGGAGACAGACTACCATAGGAACTATTGAGCATCTCAAAAATCCTAGTTTAGTAAAGATAAGAAAATATTATAATACCTTTTACGTACCTAATAATATGGCAGTAATAATGGTAGGAGACATAGATTTAGCAGGTACATTTATTCAGGTTCAGAAAAAATTTGGCTACATGGAGGCCAAACAGGTACCACAAATAGTCTACAAGGAAAATAACCAGCCAAGGCAAAAAGAAATTATTAATGTAGTGGGACCCAGCCAAGAATCACTAATGATGGGCTATCGAGTGCCTAATGCTATGGATAAAGATGCCGATTTAGTACTGCTAGTAGATCTCATATTAGCTAACTCTAATGCAGGATTGATAGACTTAAATATGGTAAAGGCCCAACGATGTATACAAGCCTACAGCTCTACTATGATGCTTAAGGAGAGAGGCTTGCATTACTTTGCTGGTACTCCGCTAGAAAACCAAAGTTTGGAGGAGTTACAGGAATTGTTTTATGATCAGATGCGATTATTAAAAACAGGAGAGTTTGATATGGAGCTAGTTAAAAGTATCGTATTAAATCAAAAAGTAAGTAAAATACGTGAATATGATTCCTACAGAGCAACTGCATATTCTTTAATGGATGCTTTTGTTATGAATAATTCTTGGTCTTCAGAGTTATCTAAGTTAGATCATATGCTTACTTACTCTAAACAAGATGTGATAAACTTCGCTAATACGTATTACTCAGAAGGTCATGTAGTAGTGTATAAGAGACAAGGTGAGAAATCGGAGTTGCTAAAAGTAGATAAGCCCGAGATTACCAAAGTAGAAGTGAATAGAGGTAAAACTTCTCCATTTGTAGGAGACATATTAGCTAGAAAGACTAACCCTATAACACCACAGATTTTAGAATACGAAAAAGAAATAGCATTTGGCAAAATCAATGGAAAGATTCCTGTATGGAAGGTAAAGAAAGGTGATGATCAGTTATTTTCTATGTATTATGTACTAGATATAGGTTCTCGAAATGACCAAAAACTTGCTCTCGCGGTAGAGTATCTAGAGTATCTAGGTACAGAGGATTACACTGCAGACCAAATAAGTACAGCGTTCTATAAACTGGCGTGCAACTATGGAGTCTCTACGGGGAGCGAGCAGAGCTATGTATACCTGAGTGGACTTGCGAGTGAATTTGAAGACGCGGTAAAACTTTTTGAGCATTTACTTCAAAATGCAGTAGCAGATGAAGAAAAACTCAAGCAAATGGTAGCCCAAAAACTGAAATCTAGAAAGGATGACAAGTTAAATAAAGGTGCAATAATGGGTAGGCTAAGAAACTATGCACTTTATGGCCAAGAAAACCCATCCACCTATTTTTTAAGTGAAAAAGATTTAATGGAAATAGGTGGTGAAGAACTGACTACCTATATTCATAATTTAGGTAACTATAAGCATAAAGTATTTTACAGTGGCCCACTGACTATTGAAGGACTAGATGTAATCTTAAGTAAAGTACATACTACACCAGATGAGTATTTATCTACGCCTCCCTTTAAGGAATTTGAAATGAGAGATACAGATGGTAAATCCGTGTACCTAGCTCACTATGATATGGTACAGGCTGAGATTATGTGGCTTAAGAAATCCACTGAACTAGCACTTAGTGAGTCAGCAGATATAGATATATTTAATGAGTACTTTGGTGGCGGCATGAGTAGCATTGTATTCCAAGAGATAAGAGAGGCAAAAGCACTTGCGTATTCTACGTATAGCTTTTATTCAGAGGCAAGTAAATTAGGAGACAATAATGTAGTTTTGGCTTATGTAGGTACGCAGTCTGATAAGATGAAAGATGGTATGGAAGCTATGAATATTCTGCTTGCAGATTTACCGGAAGATCAAAAAACCTTTGATAATGGTAAACAAGCACTTAAGCAAAACTTAGAAACGAGTAGGATATTGAAGACTTCTATTCTGTTCAATTATGATCAAGCTCTTAAACTAGGTGTAAAAGAAGATTTACGAAAGCTGACTAGTAAGAGACTGGAAAGTATATCATTGGCAGATGTCACAGCCTTTCACAAGGATAGAATAATAGGAGACTTCACCTACATCATATTAGGAGATAGAGATAAAATAGATAAAAAGTACCTAACAAAGTATGGTGAAGTAAAAGAGCTTAGTCTAGAAACATTATTTGGTTATTAGGCTATTATGGACTTAAACGGAAAGTGTGTAGTCATCACTGGTGTAAGTAGAGGTATAGGGAATGCCCTAGTTCATCAGTTTTTAGCTAAAGGATGTATGGTAGGAGGGATGGGGCTCAATGATCCAAAAATTGCTCATCAGAATTTTTCTTTCTATAAGACGGATATACGTAAGAGCGAAAATGTGCGAATATCTTTTAACTCTTATCTGAAAAAGACCAATAATCAGATTGATATATTGATAAATAATGCTGGATTAGGATATTTTGGCAAGATAGAGGACTATACAGATGATCAAATAGCACAGATGTTTGAAGCTAATGTATATGGTACGCTCTACACATGCAGAGAAGCTGTACCAATTATGAAGGTACAAGAGAGTGGACACATTATAAATATAGCGAGTACTGCTGCTCTCGAGGGATATCCGGAGGTAAGTGTCTACTGTGCTACTAAGCATGCTGTGAAAGCTATATCTGAAAGTATGTATAAAGAACTTCGAGACTTTGCAGTGAAAGTGACCTGTGTTTATCCCGGAAGTGTTAAGACAGATTTCTTTAGAAATATAGAAAGCATAGAGCCACATGAATATATGCTCATGCCAAATGATGTAGCGACTATGATAGTGCAAGCCACTGAAATGCCTGATAACTTTCATCAGGTGAATCTAGAAGTAAGACCTCTTCAGCCTCAGGGGCCAAAGAATTGACATATATAACTATTGAATTCTATATAAATCAATTATAGCTCTATAACTTGATCTACACGCTCCAGGCTAAACTGAGACTGAGTTAGTCTAGGGTATTTGGCAGTAGGCTCACAGCTTACATATCTTTTACCATTATAACCAAATGATCCAGTCGGCTCATAACCAGGTATCTCTATGCCTAGGCTCAGATGCTCATCCTTTTGAAAAAACAGACCTACTGATTTAAAACCCAAAATTTCTTTAGTGAGGTATGCAAGCAGCATAGCTTTATCCTCACAATCTGCATTACTAGCCATTATGGTTTCCTCCGGATAGTAAAATCTTTCTTCGCCATACTTAGTGTAGTCACTGCCATAGGGTACTACTTGCTGTACAAATGCCAGTAGAAATCTGACTTGATCCACTGTTTCTCGGTCTGCCACTTGAGCTCTTAGATACTCTACCACGGTGGCTTCCATCTCATTACTCATATGCAGGGAAGTAAACTCTATTCCTACTTCATACATAGGTAGGTCTGCTAAAAATTCTACCACAGACTGATTACTCTCAGCAGTGAGCTTGTGCTTTTCTACCCCAAAAGTGAAGCTGACAAGCTTGCTTCTCTTTTTAGCATTGATGGAGGGTGTTGCTTTTATATTGTGTCCTATACGCTTATTAGTTTGCTTACTATCCCCGTATATAGTATGTTTTCCTTTATTTTTTCTGTTTTTAAAGTTAAGGTCTTTGTAAGATTTGTTATTGTATTGGATAAAGATGTATCTCCCTGGTGTAAAGGCAAGATGTCCCATACAGTTTAGAGTATTGCCGGTTTTGGTTAGCAGTACATCATATTCGAGCTCTTTTAGCATTAGATATTTTATAAATACTTGTTTATTAGAGTTTTTTTCTTTGGCCACATTCTCTGCATATTTATCTACAAGGAGCGTAATGGCTGCGTCATCTAGTTTATAGTTTTCTGCATGTTTCAGCACTCCATATGCGGCATTTTTTAATACTGAATTTCTATAATAGCTGAGTTGTCTTTCTATTTCTCGTTGGTCATACTTATAAAACTTTACCTGAGATAGTTGCTGGTCATAAGTGAGAATTAGTGGATGACCATAAAAATCTACAGCACTGGTAAGACTAGAACCAGCATCTATCTGTATGCTAACTATTGTGAGTATTACGGCTAATGTTCTTTTGATAAATGTCATAAATAGGTTCCTCCCTTCTTGCTATAAATAACTCAACTATCAGCCCATAAAGTATCTATTGTTTTTTAAATACTTCTATACATAAAAAGTTATTTTCTAAATTGCTTGTAGATAAGGATTTGTATCCGTTTTTTTGAAAAGACTGAAATACGAGAGGGAGTCTTTTATAGGGATGGTGTGTGAATAGTCTGAAGAATAAAATAGACGCTTTTATCTGAATTTTTCTAATAATACGCCATTTGTCAACTCCTTGGAGATTAAAATCACCAATATGCCAAGTGGGTTTATTCGTATGTTTTTTTTCTAGTAATCCAATAATATCGTCAATAGTACTAGGAGAGAAGAGATCAAAAAAGAATGCAGCATATATAGCATCAATATGAACCTGAGCATATTCAAAACTATCTGAATGTTCAAAGGTGATGGACATAGCGGCAGGCGAGTTCCTTTTTGCTAGACTTATCATGGTATCGCTAGCTTCTAAATAGGTGACACAGAGTAGCGGGGCATGATTAAATATAGCTTGAAGTACTGTGCCATTACCTCCTCCTATTATTAGCAAATTTCCTTTTTGAGGAAGTGTTTGTACTAAGGTCAGTTTGACTGTATTAAGTTTTACTCCGAATACTATTCTTGCTAGGATACAGTAAGCTCTGGATATAGTATTATACGAGTTTAGCATTGATGAAAAATCTTTACAAGTAAAAGCCCCAATACTTAGTACTGAGGCTTTAGATTGGCTTTCGACAATTAAGTCATATCAAATATACAGTGGTTGATGCAGTAATATCAGCGTCTATATCTATTTGACATTCAAATGACGTTTAGATCACATTGCTTATGAATTACTAGCAATCATCATTGGCATGATGAGCATTAATAACTCTTCATCGTCCATATTTTCACTCGGTAAGATTATGCCTGCTCTACTAGGAGTAGAGAGTTCTATAACTATATTTGGAGTGCTTATATTTTGGAGCATCTCTATAAGCAGTTTAGAATTAAAACCTATCTCCATATCTTCTCCTGCATAATCACATCCTAATCGTTCTACAGCTTCGTTACTCATATCCAAATCTTCTGCATATATGGTAAGTTCACTTCCGGTGATTTTGATATTGATTTGATTTGTAGTTCTATTTCCGAATATACTAATTCGTTTCACAGAGTTTAAAAAATCTTGACGGTTAAGAGTCAGCTTGTTTGGGTTTTCTGTAGGTATTACCGCTCTATAGTCTGGATAGCGTTCATCTATTAGTCTACAGATAAGACTGATATCCCCAAAGGTAAAGAATGCATTACTTTCATTGAAATCTACTTTAGTTTCGGTATCATCTTGAGGAAGGTTTGCTTTTAATAAGTTTAGTGCCTTTTTAGGAAGAATAAAGTTGGTTTCTACGCCTGGCTTTACATCTTTACGCTCTACTTTCACTAGTCTGTTAGCGTCTGTAGCTACAAATACCGCATTATCTTTATACAGCTGGACATACACACCAGTAAGGCTAAGTCTAAGCTCATCATTACCAGAAGCGAATATAGTTTGTGCTATGCTGCTGCTTAATACTCCTGCTGCCATTGTGAAGCTATTTTCAGAAGTAGTATCGGGTATCTTAGGAAAGTCATCAGCATTTTGGCCGATTAACTTATATCTACCAAACTCAGATTTAATCTCTATAGAGCTTTTATCCTCTTGTACGGTAAACGTTACCGGCTGATTAGGGAGGGCTTTTAGTGTATCCATACACATCTTAGATGGTACTGCTATACGCACGTCTTCGTCAGACTGTACTTCTAGTGAAGTACTCATAGAGGTTTCTAGATCAGTACCGTGTATGGTCAGTTTACTATCCTTAATGTCGAATAAAAAGTGATCCAAGATAGGTATTACTGGCTTAGATACTATGGTACCACTGATGCTCTGTAGTCTGTTTAATAGCTGATTTGTATTTACTATAAATTTCATGTTCGACGTGTAGATTTTAAAAAGTCAAATAAAACTTAAATGCCTCAATATTGACACAATTAAGCAGGAAAACTTATCAATAAAAATAGCTCTAAATGAATCTATTATGTGGGTAACTGAATTAATCTTATTTAAGCAAGCCACATTCAAGTTACAAACGCAACCCCTGGGTTAAATAATAATTGGTTCATTACAAATATAGGTGTTTCGTAATTGTAGCGTTTTCTAGGTCTATTGTTTAGTATAGTTTCTATCTCCT
>Ga0222647_1000224_pt1 | contig 30810 bp, 21 predicted proteins | sample AntAcemetagen333_FD_179864 | JGI IMG/M metagenome (GOLD analysis project Ga0222647, IMG submission 179864) | Saline water microbial communities from Ace Lake, Antarctica - #333 | ecosystem: Environmental > Aquatic > Non-marine Saline and Alkaline > Saline | place: Antarctica: Ace Lake...
TCAAGCCAATTTTATATTTGCTATCCTGAGCCTTAGAGGTACAAGAGATTAGTATAAAGACGATTATAAATGTATATTTCATTCTCTTATTCAATTAATCCAACGCCTCCTTCAATGCCTCACAAACCTCTCTGATTTGCTTCTTGGTTATGATAAGCGGTGGCGAGATACGCAAACACTCTAGGTTATACAGAAACCAGTCTATGATAACTCCTCGCTCTATGCAGCGTTTCATAGTACGTTCTACTTCTTCGAAAGAGTCTAGCTGTACGGCTAGCATCAGCCCTTTGCCACTTATTCCTTTTATTTTAGGATGTACGAGTAGCTCACGGAAGAGTGCTTCTTTCTCGGCTACTTCGTCCATTAAGTTACTTTTAGTAAGGAATTTAAGAGCAGCATTACCTGCAGCACAGCTCACTGGATGCCCACCAAAGGTGGTAATATGACCGAGTATAGGATTATCACTAAGACTATCCATTATTTTCTTAGAAGAGATGAAAACGCCAATCGGCATTCCGCCGCCCAGAGCCTTGGCACTTAGCAGTATGTCAGGCACTACATTATAGTGCTCAAAGGCATATAGTTTTCCGGTACGTCCTATTCCGCTTTGTATCTCGTCAAAAACGAGAAGAGTACCCGTTTCATTGCACTTGGCACGCAGTGCATTTAAGAATACTTGGGTTACAGGGATATAGCCTTTTTCAGATTGGATAGGTTCTATGAATACGGCTGCCGTCTGCTTATCTATGAGATTTAGTGTAGCTAGCTCATTCAACTCTGCAAAATGAATGTTGGGTAACAATGGCTTGAATGGTCCTGAGTAATACTCGTCGCTCATCATACTAAGAGCTCCGCTTGTACTGCCGTGATAGGCATTACGCATGGCTACTATTTTTCCTCTGCCCGTATGCTTTTTGGCTAGTTTCATAGCACCTTCCACTGCTTCACTTCCGCTATTGAGGAAGTAAAAGGATTGCAGGTTATCTGGTAATAGCTTAGACAGTCTTTTGGCAAGTTTTATTTGTGGTCCTACCACATACTCGCCGTACACCATCTGGTGGCTGTATTTATCTATTTGCTTCTTTACCGCTTTTACTACCTGCTTATTATTATGACCTATATTATTTACGGCTATGCCGCTTATTAAGTCTAGGTAAGGCTTGTCTTTTTTGTCATAGAGATATATTCCTTTACCTCTTACAAACTCATACATGGGCGGAGTAGGAGAGGTCTGAGCGACGTATTTTAAGAATGATTTTTTGATGGTGTAAAGATATGGGTTTTTTTATTGTAGGGTTGTGCCTAGTGGGCATGTCTGTGCAATAAAATTTACAGGATCTTATAAATTATTTCTCTGCCTGATTAATGCCTATTTAAACTCTTTGAATTATTATACATCACAAACTAATTACAACTTATTTGCTTTTTGTCAGATTGAGTGTTTTTTGGGAGATAGGAGAAAAATGTAAAATGTAAATTGTTGTTTTGTGAGGTTGTGTATTTTCCGACGATAAAAAAAATTCTTAAGGCCTTTGGAGGGTATCCCTAGCCTGCGGCAGGCAGGGAAATCACGAAAAGAAAAAAACCTCCTCAGTTTCCTGAGAAGGTTTTAATTTATGTTGTATGTACTCGCCTACAGGCGAGTACATACTAATTTACTTTATCAGAAAGTCCTGATCCAGCTTTGAACTTTACGACGTTCTTAGCAGCGATTTGGATTTCATCTCCAGTTCTTGGGTTTCTACCAGTTCTAGCAGCTCTTTGACTTATAGAGAAAGTACCAAATCCTACAAGGATTAGTTTTTCACCGTTCTTAAGTGCAGAAGTAGTTGAATCCATAAATGCATCTAGGGCCTCACCTGCTTGTGCTTTGGTGATACCAGCTTTCTCAGCCATAGCTGATATTAAATCTGATTTGTTCATACTTTAAATTTTTTTGTTGTTTTTAGTAGGTCAATTGTAAGGTGAAGAACCCCGTGAATACAAGAACTGTTATCTATTTGTTAATAATTTCAAATAGTTAGCCAGCTTTTGCGTGGTAAACGCAGTGTCTACGGGCATTTTTAGCTGACACAGCTCGTAAAAGTGCTCCCTTTTGCGGAATATAATTTCTAATTCCACTAGCGATAATCCAGTGGTCAGAGGTCTGTCCGTCAATATTTTGATATAAAGAGCTATTTCTTCCCAAGGCTTGTACAAGTAGATACATACCCCACTTTCTAACAGAAGAGTATCATTTTTTAAGGATGACATAGTTCCTCCTCCTAAAGCTATTATGTGGGGATCTGCTAGTGCGAGTAAACTTAGAAGAGATTTCCGTTCTATTAATCTAAAAGATAACTCACCGTCTTGCTGGAATATATCAGAAATAGATTTGCCTTCTTGCTTCGTTATATATTCATCTAAATCTATGAAAGGTAAGTTCAGTAGATTACTAAGTTCCCTGCCAATTGTGGTCTTGCCTACCCCCATAAAACCGTTAATGAATAGGTGCATTAGCTTAGTTTTATACGAGGATCTAGTTTAACGTAGAAAATATCTACAAGTATATTGATGATAACAAAAAGTAGAGCAATAAAGAGGATGGCTCCCATTACTACAGGTAGATCATTCATCTCTAGAGCTTCTATGGTGAGCTTGCCCAGCCCACGCCAGTTAAATATATATTCTATAAAAAAAGCACCTGCTAGTAGGGATGCAAACCATCCAGACACTGCAGTAATGACTGGGTTTAGAGCATTTGGAAGAGCATGATTGACGAGTATTTGTCTGCGAGTAAGTCCTTTTGATTTTGCTGTTTTTATGAAGTCCTTATTTAATGTTTCTAACATGGAGCTCCTAGTGAGTAGTGTAAATATAGATAGTGGTCTTACTCCTAGAGCTATAGCAGGGAGTATTAGATTTTTCCATTGATAGTATTCTCCGTTGTATGGATCTACATCTATCCAGCTTCCCGTCATATTGAGGCCAGTGACATCATGTAGGACAAAACCAAAAAACCAAGCGAGAATGATGGCGGAAAAAAATGATGGAACAGATATTCCAAGGGTACTTATGAAAACAATACTTTGATCTGCAAAAGAATTGGCTTTAATCCCTGAGAGAATACCTAGTAGAATACCAAAGAAAGCTGCAAATAGGATAGCTACTATAGCCAGTACAAATGTTCCTTTAAATGATTGTACTATCAGTGTAGTCGTTTTTTCGCGATTTTGAAAGCTTCGTCTAAGAAATGGGAATTTAAGTAGTGCAGTTATGCTACCCATTGTTAGCGAAATACTTTTTCCGTATTTCTCCTTCAGCTTTGATACTGTATGGCTCTTATGAAAGGAAACAGGGGAGATGTCATTCAAAAAAAGTAAGTATTGAGTAAATAGCGGTTTGTCTAGGCCAAATTCTTTTTTGATGGCCTCTTGTGTGGCTGCGTCTGTTCGCTGACCTACTGCCATACTTTCTGGATTAGGAAATGAAAAGCTAAACAAAAAGAAAACGACGGTAACTACACTGAAGAGTATCAGTATACCATTACCTATTCTTTTGAGTAAAAATGCAATCACTTTGCCACTTTTTTCAGAAAACGCTTTTCAGAGGGTAACCGTGTACTTGGCCAGTTTTCTTTTACCACATTTCCGTTAAAAAGTACTAGACCCGGGTTACTGCGTATGATAGACTTTAGATTGGTCTTATCTCCATAGTAAAAAGGTATATCTAGTTGATGCTCGTGTCTGAAAGCTTCAGTGGTCTCTGCATTGCTAGCGGTGAGGGGATATATTTCTATATCTTGTTTCTGGCAGGCTTTTATCAGAGTCCTCAGATCTTCCATGGCTTCTAGATTCGCTTGTTGTAGCTCATTCATCACTATGAGTATTTTATGTGTAGAGTCATTGGCAAAGAAGTCTTCGGCGTAATCATTATTACGAGATTCGTCCATTATCTTGAAGTCGTGTATTTCCGGTTCATATCCTTTACTGATAAGCTTATCTTTGCGGTCTACAAACTCATATCCTTTTTCTTTTAGATCTAATTCAGTAATCTGAGCAAGGGTAAACTCTTCTTCTACGCCATCCTTTGCATATATGAATATATTCTCATACACGTCAGTGGGAGCATCCTCAGGCACTATGGCTAGAGCTTCTATATCGTTTCCGTTTTTAAATTTTAGGAAATTTTTGACAGGTAAATAGTGCCAGCAGTACATAGCAAAACTTGTAGAAAATAGAGTAAAAACGGTAAGCAATTTTACTGCAAAAGGCTTACTAAATACTGGTTTTATATAGGTTATACCTAGTGTTATAAAAAAGATGGAAACACAAAGAATAATATCTTTATAGAAACTCTCCCAAGGGGTGAGCTTTATAGCATCACCAAAACAGCCGCAGTCGGTCACTTTATTATAGTAAGCACTGTACCACGTCAAAAAAGTAAAGAATAGGACAAGTACTATGAGTAGCGTCACTATGAGTTTAGGTGACCACCCTATGAGTAGGGCTATTCCTAATACGATCTCTACTACGCATAAGAATATTGCTAATGCTAATGCATACGGTCTTAATCCTTGAAAGAAGTCTACTAGCCAAGAGTTAGGTCGTACATATTCAGCAGCGTCTATAGTGATGTTTTTTAAGTTAGATTGGAAAGACTTAAAGGTCACAGTCTCATTGCCGATTTCTTTTCCCGCAGCACCGTACGCTATTTTTGCTGTCAGTAGTACCGCATTACTATCTTCTGCATTCATAGGCACATTTAGTAATTCTACATTATTCAGGTAGATGGATGCGTCTGCGAAGTAGACACTGTCCTTAGTATCAGTCCCTATGGAGACAGCCTTCCATGGAGTGGTAGCAGCTAGTATATCGTAGGAAGTAGAGTTCGGGTTAATAGCTATGGTCTTAGTAAAGCTGCCATCTGGTGTAGTCACAGTGGCGTATATACTGTCTTGCTCTGCTTCTAACTCTGCTGAAAATACAGAAAAATACTCATCTAGCTTGTAGCTGAACCCAGTAGGATCATTGGACTTAATCAGTCCTGAAAAGATGAAAAGTAAGCCGACAAATACGCGGAATATATTCGCTAAGTATTTCATTTATTTTTTATAAAAGTCATTTATTCTAATCAAAGCAAAGATAGCATAGTTAAGCATATCACTAAAGTTAGCATCTATCCCTTCAGAGATTAAGGTTTTACCTCCTTTGTCCTCTATCTGCTTGGTTCTGAGTATTTTCATAAGGATGAGGTCTGTGTAAGTACTTACTCTCATATCTCGCCAAGCCTCGCCATAATCGTGATTTTTAGTGACCATGAGTTGCTTACACATCTCTGTTTTAGTATCATAGTGTTTTAAAATTAGGTCAGGATTCATTTCCATATCTTCACTAATATCTAGCTCCATCTGGATGAGTGCTATTACGCAGTAGTTCACTATGCCTATAAATTCGTTTTCGATACTTTCTCCGACTTTATTTTCTTGCTTCTCCTCTATGCTACGGATACGTTGAGCTTTTATGAATATCTGATCTGTGATGGAGATAGGGCGTAGTATACGCCATGCTGTGCCGTAGTCCTGGGTCTTCTTTTCGAAGATGTCACGACACTGATTTATAGCTTGGTCAAAGAGAATTGGAGTATCTGTATTCAAAATGAATTTAATTTGCCACAAAAGTAAATATCCCTGCATATCTTATGAAGCAAAGCATCCACATAAAAGACACAGTGTTTTCTCTAGAGACACCTCGGGTTATGGGCATACTTAATGTGACTCCAGACTCATTCTCTGATGGAGGAAAATATAATAGCCTAGAAGCGGCACTTCTTCAAGCAGAAAAAATGCTAAATGAAGGTGCAGATATACTGGATATAGGAGGCTATAGTTCACGACCTGGAGCGGCTGAGATAAGTACTCAGGAAGAGTTAGATAGAGTAATGCCAGTGGTAGAAAAGTTGATTTCCGAAATGAATGTTATACTGTCTATAGATACCTTTAGAAGTACAGTAGCTGCAGAAGCTATAGCAGCAGGAGCTCATATCATCAATGATATAAGTGCAGGAGATGATGATGATAAGATGATCTCTACTGTGGCAGAGCTGGGAGTACCATATATAGCGATGCATAAAAAAGGTCTGCCCAAAACAATGCAGAATAATCCTGAATATGGTGATGTAGTGACAGAAGTATTCCACTATCTAGAGCTTAAGGTAAGGCAATGCAGAGATGCAGGAATAAAAGATATCGTAATAGATCTGGGATACGGTTTTGGCAAGACAATCGAGCACAACTATGAGCTGCTTAAAAGGCTAACTGAGTTTCAAGATATAGGTGTGCCTATACTTACTGGTGTTTCTCGCAAGAGTATGATATTTAGAGTGCTAGATATTCAAGCATCAGAAGCATTAAACGGGACCACGTTTTTACACGCTTATGCCTTGCAAGGAGGAAGCAGCATACTCAGAGTTCATGATGTGAAAGAGGCTGTAGAGTGTGTGAAGTTGTGGGAAAGTTTGACACGGTGATTTGGAGACTTGTTGAACCTTGCGTCACGAGTCTTGCAGTATATTAAATTGAGTTGATCAGTCGTTTTTTATTTGAGTCTTATCTCTAGTGTTTCAAGTTATTCGGTCTAGAGTCCTGCGTTAATCAGATCTAAATTCTCAAGTCTTCTTTTCCTGAATTCATTGCTTAGTCATTTAGTTCAATAATAAAATAGGGGTAACATAGAGATAATATAACACCTGCACACTTGCACTAATAAAAAACAAAGCAAAACAAATTAATTTAACTTATTTCAAAAATGAAAAACATTTCAAAATTCTTATTCTTAATGATGCTAGCAATGGCAGCAGTAACTTTTGTAAGTTGTGGTACCGATGATGAACCACCTGTAATTGTAGAAGACGATAACTATTCTCACTCTGGTTTTATCACAGCAAATGAAACATGGGATGCAAACGGTATTCATATACTTAAGGATAGAGTAATCGTAAAAGAAGGTGTTACACTAACTATAGCGCCAGGTACTATTATCAAAGGAGAAGTAGGTACAGGAGCAAATGCTTCAGTACTAGTAATAGCAAGAGGAGCTAAAATAAATGCTGCAGGTACAGCTACTGCACCTATTATATTCACTTCTGTAGCGGACGAAATCGCTCTAGGCGAAAAAGTAGGTACTAACTTAGATGAATCTTCTACAAAAGGTTTCTGGGGTGGAGTTATCATATTAGGAGCTGCTCCTACATCACCAAAGACTGGTGCTACTGAGCAGATAGAAGGTATACCTGCTGACGTGATAGAAGGAAACTATGGTGGTACGGATGCTGCAGATAATTCTGGAGTATTGACGTATGTATCTATTCGTTTCGGTGGTACTTTAATAGGTGAAGGAAATGAGATCAACGGTCTTACACTAGGTGGTGTAGGTAACGGAACTACTATCAATCACATAGAAGTAGTAGGAAACGTAGATGACGGTATCGAGTGTTTCGGTGGTACAGTGAACATAGATCACGCAATAGTGATGTACCAAGGAGATGATGCTTTTGATATAGATCAAGCATACAGTGGAACTATCAATAACTTCATCTACATAGCAGGTGCTGACTCTGATCACGGTTTAGAGATAGACGGTCCAGAGGGTTCTGAAAACGCAGGTGGTAAATTCACTTTACAAAACGGTTCGTTGAAAGGAAATCCTGTTCAAAGTGAATTTGCAGACTTTAGAAGCAATGCTCAAGGTACTGTAGCTAATTTGTATTTCTTTGGTTTTAACGCTGCTGCTGATGTAGAATTAGACGATGATAATACTTCTGCTAATTACACTTCAGGTGCTCTTACACTGACTAATCTTAAATTTAACTCTACAGCTTGGACCTTAGATTCAGAAGGTGCTCCAGACGGAGGTACTACTACTTGGGCTTTAGTGACTGATGTATTTGCAGACAAAGCTCCAGCTGGAGATGCTGCTGCTGCAGATACTAAATTTGCCGCAAACGGTAATGCTTTAGTTACTGCTAAAAATGGTGGTGCGGATAAGTCAGAGTTTGCAGGATGGTCATTAGCAGATGCTAAGGGTCTTCTTTCTGATTTTTAATTAGACTATTGATACCAATAAACATAAACAAAAGTCAAGTGAGACAGCGATGGGAATTTCCCATCGCTGTTTCCTTGTTTTTATACATTACAAAAACCAATACCATTCAATAAACTAAATCAACATGTCAATCGTAAGATCAATTATATTATCTCTAGCTTCCATGCTTCTCTGTGTTAGTGCTTTGGCACAGCGAGGTACAGTGTCTGGTACACTAGTAGATGAAAGTACAGGTGAAGTACTTACCAGTGCCACGATTACCACTTCCACTTCTACAGGTGGGGGATATTCCGATTTTGAAGGGAAATTTGCTGCCAGTTTTGAGATAGGTACACACAGCGTAGATATTAAACTCATGGGATATACTACTATGACTATCCCTGCAGTAGTGGTCACCGAAGGAGTGGATACTGATTTAGGACTTATCAAGCTTTCTAACGCAGCACAAGAAGCTGTGAAAGGCGGAGTAACTATACGTGTAAAAAAATCAACTACCTCAGAATCTGCACTGATCACCGCACAGAGGAAATCTGTCAAGATAATGGATGGTACGAGTAAGCAGGCTATGGCTAAAGTAGGGGATGGTGATGCAGCTTCAGCTGCTAGCCGAGTGACAGGAGTAAGTATAGATGGAGGTAAGTATGTATTTGTACGTGGACTAGGAGATAGATACACCAAGACAGTGCTCAATGGGATGGAACTACCTGGACTAGACCCGGATAGGAATACAGTGCAGATGGATATTTTCCCTACCAATCTAATAGATAATATAGTCGTGCTTAAGAGTTTTACTCCAGATCTAGCAGGTGATTTTACCGGTGGATGGGTAGACGTACAAACTTCTGACTTCCAAGCTAAAGAAGTCTTTGGGGTATCGGCATCTATAGGATACACTCCAGGTATGAATCTTACTGATGATTATCTTACCCATGATGGTGGTTTAGCAGAGGCATTTGCTTTTGGTAGAAGTACTAGGAAAATTCCTTTTGGAGAAGCTAAAGCTATACCGTTCTCTCAGTATACACAGAGTAATGGTGGTGCACAGAAAGCTCAGGACAATGCCAACGCATTTGGCAAAAATGTGGCCGCAGAAACAGCTCCAAGCCTTATCAACTCGTCTTTCACAATCAACTACGGTAATCAAATTAATAAAAAGAAGAGAACCTATGGATTTAACCTAGCCGCTGGATACAGTAATAATTTCAAGTATTTTGATAAAGCCATCTATCAGTCCTACATTAAGAGTGCAGATAAATCTGAGAATGAATTTATCTTAGCAGAGAAGAATAATGGTAGCGTAGGGGAGAATGAAGTACTCTGGAGTGCCCTTGCTAATGGTTCATACAAACGAGGAAGACATAGCTTAAGTACTACTTTATTCCATACTCAAAATGGGGTGAAAAAGTCTTCTCAATTGATTTATGAGAATGTAGCTAACCCTTTTGGTGATGCTGGAGCTATGCTAGATAAAGATGTGCTGTATTATAATCAGCGTACATTAAGTAGTCTGATGATCGAGCATACGCTCAAAAATGATTCAGGATGGTCATTCACTACTAAGGTTTCTCCGAGTATCTCGAGTAACAATGAGCCAGATATGCGCATTACGGCCATCTCTTTTGATGAGAATGGAGACTATAGATTTAATGTAGGAGCAGGATCAGAAGTAACTAGACTTTACAGAAGCCTTACCGAACTGAATCTAAATGCTAAAGTAGATGCGGAACGAGTACTTCCTCTCAGCAGAAAGCGTGAGACTAAACTGAAATTTGGACTAGCTAACAATGTGAAAAGTAGAGATTTTGGAGTATTCCAATACAACTTCTTACCAGTAGGCAGTTTTAGTCTGAATGGCGACCCAAATCAGATCATGGAAGACTACCTTTTTGACGCAAGCACAAGTGAGGGTTTTACCTTGTTTGGAGAGCCCATCAAATCGAATGAATACAATGCTACGCTAAATGTAGCCGCAGCGTATGCTATGAATGAGTATCCTGTAACCAGTAGGTTAACAGCAGTATATGGAGTGCGTGTAGAGAAAGCAGATATGTACTACACAGGAGAGAATACAAATAATGAGTCGTATATCAATGAGCAAGTACTCAATGAACTCAATATATTGCCATCAGTGAACTTAGTATTTCGTGCTACTTCAGATATCAATGTACGCGTAGCAGGTACCCGCACTGTAGCTCGTCCGTCATTCAAAGAGAAATCACTGGCACAGATACTAGACCCTATCTCTGGACGTACGTTCATAGGTAATCTAGATCTGAAGCAGACGGAGGTAACGAATCTTGATTTCCGTTTTGAGAAATTTATGAAAAGAGGTGAGCTTATCTCGGTAAGTGGTTTTTATAAAAACTTCACTAATCCTATAGAGATAGTAGTCTATAAGCCAGAGACACCATCTAATTTTACGCCTAGAAACGCAGTAAGTGCGAATGTGTTCGGAGCAGAATTTGAGTTGAAAAAGTCACTCCAAACTATCGGATTGAATAATTTCTTTGTAGCGACTAATGTATCCTACATTGTTTCACAAGTACAGATGACGGAGCAGGAGATACTGGGCAAGACCAAGGAGCTTAGAATAGGACAAGAAATAGGAGAGACGAGAGAGATGCAAGGACAAGCACCGTACATTATTAATTTTGGTCTGAACTATGATAATAAGCTAGAAGGTATAAATGCCAATATATCCTACAACGTACAAGGACCTAAGCTAGCTATAGTAGGTATAGGTCGTCTGCCAGATGTATACACAGAATCATTTCATAGTCTTAATTTCAAAACGAGCTATAGCTTCTTAGCAGAGGACAAAGCACAGTTAAGCTTCTCAGTAGATAATATATTGGGAGATGACAATCTGCAGGTGTACAGAGGTTTCGAAGCACAGGACCAGATTTTTACACAGCTGCTCCCTCAGCGTACGTTTAAAGTAGGATTTAGCTATGAGATTAAGTAAATGTTAACACCCTAAAAGGTGTATTTATTTCCCTATTAAAGCCTTAGTGTCATTGACATTAAGGCTTTTTTATGCACTGTGATTTTATATGTAGATAATACAACTGTAACAATTTGGTGAGGATAGTTTAGGGTAATCATAAGATTAGTGTTTGATTTAGGTAACGGTATCAGGACTTTTTTGCACTAGAAATAAAAATAACAAATAATCACTTTAGAACATGAAACTTAAAGCATTACTGTTTTCATCCTTAGTAGCGGGCTCCCTAGGATTGCAAGCTCAAATCCGATTTGATCCACAGATAAAAGTAGATCATCTTACTGACACACTAATGTACCCAAGTGCGGGTACTCCTCTTAAGTACCAAATCCTTTTCAAAGGTGGCTTTGATGAGGTAGAAACTACGCCTACTTATGGCAATCCTGCAGGTAAAGCAGTATCCAAAAGTTGGAACGATTTTATCGGTTTTACTCCAGATGAGACGGGAGAAAGTCTAGGATGGATTTCTGTAAATCATGAGCAAGTGGTAGCAGATGATAACCTAGGAGACGGCGGTGGAATGACTGTTTTCAGAGTAACTAGAGACCCACAAACAGATACACTCATACTCGTAGAGCAGACTTTAGAAGATGGACGTAAAGGAACATACTTCAATGTAGATTTTGTGAACACTACAGGAGAAACAGGAATGAACTGTGGAGGTATAGTATCCTTAGCAGATGGACGCATCTGGACTGCGGAAGAGTGGTTTAGATATAGTAACGATGATATCGCAGATAGAGACAAAAGTGATTTTATCATAGGACAAGGGACAGTGGACGGCCAAGTGTCTCCTGCAGGTTTTCCTGGTTTTAATGGAGCTCAAATGCAAAAATTTGAGAACTATAATTATATGACAGAGATAGATCCTCGCCAAGCAAAAGCTATCAGAAAGCAGTATAACTGGGGTCGTCAGGCGTTTGAAGGTGGTGTAATACTGCCAGATAATAAAACTGTTTATCTTGGGGTAGATAATACTCCTGGTTTTTTCTCCAAGTTTATTGCAGATACAGAAGGGGACTTCACGCAAGGGACTACCTATGTATATCGCCATGATGATTCTAAGCTCAAACTAAATCACTTCTCAAGTGAACTTAGCACCTTTGGTGAAATATCCGCTTATGATGATGTGAATAATAGAATATATAGCACAAACTCAGGAGATATAGGTGTCAGTGTTTTCTCACTTGTAGATGGAATAATCACAAAACTTACTACCATAGATTTATCCAGTTATGGATTTGCTCCTAATTCTGTAGCAGTACACAATGGGATACTAGCAGTAGCTATGCCTGCCACTACTAAAACAGACAACGGTTTTATACTCTTTTATGATAAAGACTATACCTTACTGAATACAGTAACCGTAGGTGCTTTACCAGATATGGTAACATTTTCTCCAGACGGTAAGTTTGTAATAGTAGCCAATGAAGGTGAACCAAATGACGATTATACTATAGATCCAGAAGGTTCTATTTCTGTGATAGATATATCTGGCGGCATAGCAAGTGCATCTGTGACTAATGCAAGTTTTGCAGGAGTTACACTACCTGCAGGAGTTAGAGTATTTGGGCAGTCTAAAGGAAGTGCTACAGACTTATTTATATCCGAGTATGCAGAAGGAAGCTCATACAATAAGTACCTTGAGATATATAACGGTACAGGTTCTACTGTGAATCTAGAGGATTATGCATTCCCTAATGTAGGAAATGATCCTACCGTTGTAGGTGAGTATGAGTTTTGGAATGACTTTCCTACAGGAGCTACTATAGCTGATGGGGATGTTTATATCATAGCAGATGCTAGAGCAGATTCTTTGATTTTAGCTGAGGCAGATTATACGTTCAATTTCTTGAGCAATGGTGATGACGGATTTGCTTTGGTAAAAGGAGGATCTTGGATCGATGCAGATACAGACGGTAATAAAGATGCTGGTGAGGTTACTGGATTCACTATTCTAGATTTACTAGGAGACTGGAATGGTAGACCATCTAATGGATGGGATGTGGCTGGACAGTCTGCAGCTACTCAAAATCAAACTCTAGTGAGAAAAGGCATATATACAGGAAGTGCTGATTGGACTACGTCTGCAGGTACTACTGCAGAAAATAGTGAGTGGATAGTAAAACCAAATGACGATTGGTCTGGACTAGCAGCACACAGCCTAATAAACTATGCTACACAAGCACAAGATATGGAGCCAGAATATGTAGCAGTAAGTGGAGATTCTAAAACGGCCTATGTGGTATGTCAAGAGAATAATGCCATAGCTGTAGTAGATTTAGCTACTGCTTCCATAACTAAAGTATTCGCTCTAGGAACTAAAGATTTAAGCAATCCTGATTATGCTTTAGATGCTTCAGATAAAGATGATTCTATCGGTTACTTTAGAAACTATGATAACGTGTACTCTTACTTTATGCCAGATGCTATTGCCATCACAGAAATAGGCGGTACTGAGTATTTAGTGTCTGCTAATGAGGGAGATTCTAGAGATTACGATGGATTTTCAGAAGAAGTACGTGTAAAAGACCTTGACTTAGATCCTACAGCATTTCCAAATGCCGCTGTACTGCAGTTGGACGAAAACCTAGGTAGAATGAAAGTGACTACTATGGCTGGAGATACAGACGGAGATGGTGACTATGATGAAATCTACGGATATGGTGGTCGTTCGTTCTCTATATGGGATCTAGATGGAAACCTTGTCTTCGATAGTAAGAACGAAATTACTAGGATTCTTGCAGAGCAATTTCCAGACAATTATCCTGCAAGTAGAGATGACGATAAAGGTGCGGAGCCAGAGTCAGTTACTATAGGTAAAATAGGTTCTAGAACATTTGCTTTCATAGGATTAGAGAGAGCTACAGGAGTAATGGTGTATGACATCACAGATCCTGCTAATTCTACTTTTGTACAGTATTATAATAAGGATGTAAATGACCGTAGTCCAGAAGGATTGATTTTCGTATCTGCGGATAAGTCTACAGACGGAAAACCATACCTTATTTCTACTAACGAAGCTTTTGACGAATATGAAGGGTCTGTAAGTGCTTACAGTATCTCTGGTCTAGACGGCGAGACTTGGGTAGAAATTAACAATACGGATATCAATAAAATGCTTCACTACCAAGATGAGGCCATTGCGGTAGGTGCTACTATGTTTAATAGACTGGAGTGGGTTACCTATGATACGGAGACCAAAGCAGTGTATATGACTGAGACAGGGCGAGATAATCCTGGAGGTAGATGGGCAGCAGCTAATGCAGCTGGAGGTGCTCACGCAGAGCATAACTTGGCAAGAGCTGAGGAGCAAGGTGTAGACGTAAATTCTGCTGCCTACTGGGATTACTATGGACGTGTATTGAAGTATGATGTAGCTACAGAAGATGTAACTGTACAGATAGAAGGTGGTCCTTACTTAGCTTCTTCTCCTACTCAGAGTAACTATCCAGAAAATCATTTATCAAATCCTGACGGATTGGTAACTATGCAAATCAATGGAAAAAGTTACTTAATGATCTGTGAAGACCTGAATGGAACTTCATACGGCAGAGTACCCGCTGGTATCACCAATAGAGCTTGTGAACTATTTATGCTAGACTTAGCTATAGAAAATCCTACTACAGAAGACCTAGTGCGTATTGCAGTGTCTCCATTTGGTAGTGAGATAACTGGAGCTTGCCCTACCCCAGATGGTAAAACGCTAATGGTAAATGCACAGCACCCTAGCTCTGCTAATCCTTTTCCATATAATTACTCCTTAACCTTTGCCCTTACAGGATGGGATCTGGAGCAGATAGTGTCTGTGCATGAACTTAAAAAGAAGAACAAAGCCTTTAAAGTATATCCTAATCCATCCAATGGCCTTGTAAATCTGGATAAGCACGCAAATGTAGCAGTGTATGGAGCAGATGGAAAACTAATAGAGGTGTATGAGAATGTAATACAGTTTAACCTTTCAGAGTATCCAGCAGGTTTATACTTCATACGAAATGAAGAAGGAGCAACCCAAAGACTTTTACTTAACTAAGCCAATTGTTAAGTAGAATTAACTATAAAGTTTTTATTCATTTGTTTAGAGAGTCCCGGTATTTTATCGGGGCTCTTTTATTTGAAAAGTAGAATTAAAAGAAATATGAAAAAATTAATTTACATACTAGTGATGGGGTTTATCTTGGTAGCCCTCGTTCCGCCCAGTCAGCCGAATGCTGAGATTAAAGCATTTTATTTAGCTCAGTTAGATGAGATGGATGACAAGGCAAAAGAGCTGTCTCTACACGTATATGACGAGAGAAAGAGACAACATACGTATTTTGAGCTCAGAGATGCGTTTAAGCAAATTGAGTTTCTACTCGCTCAGTCAGATAAGGAGTTTTATCTCCGCTACTATAACGGAGCTCCATTGCCTAAGCTAGAGAAAAATGTACCAGATATACGCGTAATAGAACCCAAAGGGATGCAAGTACTAGATGAGCTACTGGCAGCAGAGGAGATAGAAGTGGAAGAAGTAAAAAAGCAATTGCTTTTACTTCGTAAACATATAGAAGAGAGTAAAAAACTGAGTAATGCAATATTGTTTACAGATGAGTTTGTGATTCATGCTATTCAGTATCAGTGGATCCGAGACTATACGCAAGGTTTAGTAGGTTTTGATACTCCCGGGAGTCTGAGAGCTATAGGTGATGCTCGCCAGTCTATAGTAGGTATGCAAAAAGCGTCACAATGCTTAGGCTTGAGTAACAGTCAGTTTACACAAGCTCTAGTCAGTTGTAGTCAGTTTTTAAGCGAGAGTAAGAGTTTTGAGACCTTAGATAGGGCAGCCTATTATAAAGAACACTGGCAGCCAGCCTATGTAGCACTAGTATCGTACTACCAGAGTGGTGTAAAGACCTGGACAGATTTATCCAATCTCCCCAGAGAAATAGATCCACTAGCAGAGCATTTATTTTCTACTACGTTTTTCAACACTCAGGCATTTATAGATTTTAATGTAGGTAATTTGAATGCTAAAACAATAGCACTCGGCGAGCGATTATTCTACGATTCTACATTAAGTAATACAGGTACAATGGCGTGTGCTACGTGCCATAATCCGGAGAAGGCTTTTACCGATGGACTGCCAAAAAGTAAAAGTGCAGATGGTAAAAACACCTTGGACCGAAATGCTCCTACCTTGCTAAATAGCATCTATACCAAAGGGTTCTTTTATGACCTGAGGTCACCCAAGATCAGTCAACAGTTTGAGCATGTAGTATTTAGTGATATGGAGTTCAATACTTCGTTGATTGCGATCTTTAGTAAGTTAGAGGATGATGAGTTATATACTGCTCAGTTTGCGGATGCATTTCAGTCGCATAAAATACATCCAGTAAATAACTATACATTTAAAACGGCTCTAGCCTCATACGTGGCATCTCTGAGCGGCTATGACTCAGAGTGGGACAAGTATATGAGAGGAGAAGGCGAAGTGTCTTCAGACGCAGTGGCTGGGTATAACCTATTCACAGGCAAAGCTGCGTGTGCTACCTGCCATTTTGCTCCTACATTTGCAGGATTATTACCACCGTATTTTGATGATACAGAGTCTGAGGTGCTCGGCGTACCCGTAGACAAAAAGTACAGTGAGATAGATCCTGATGAAGGTCGCTACTCAGACCAGAGACCCACGGAGAAAGTGAATTTCTATCAGTACTCTTTTAAGACTACTACTGCTCGGCATGTATCAGGTACAGCACCCTATATGCACAATGGTGTTTTTGACACATTGGAAGAAGTCATAGCTTTTTATAACGATGGAGGAGGAGCAGGGCACGGACTAGATGTACCCTACCAGACGCTGGCTCCAGATAGTCTTGGACTTAGCTCATTGGAAGAGCAACAACTAGTCACTTTCTTAAAAACTTTAAATTAACATTAGCGTAACGATTTACTATACAGGTATTTATGAAACAGTAATCTTAAAGAGGCATTGAATTAATATGAACAAGAGAACATTGAACACAATGATTAGAATATTAATTGTGTTGATGTTTGGAGATTGGACTACTCTTTTTAAAAAATGAAAAGAAGAAGTGTAGAACTAGCGGTGTTATCGGATATTCACTTAGGTACGTATGGTTGTAGAGCTGACGAAGTTTTGCAGTACTTAAGATCCATTAAGCCTAAAAAACTAATACTAAATGGAGACATAGTAGATGGCTGGCAGTTCAAAAAGAAGTACTGGCCTGTAAGCCATACCAAAGTGCTCAAGGAAGTGCTTAATTTAGCGTCTAAAGGAACGAAGGTATATTATCTGCCAGGCAATCATGACGAAGTATTTCGGCGGTTTGTAGGATATAAGCTTGGTAATATCAAAGTAGAAAATAAAGTAGTCCTAGACTTAGATGGGAAACTAGCTTGGTTTTTTCACGGAGATGTATTTGATGTCACTATGCAGCATAGTAGATGGTTAACGCGTTTAGGATCTGAAAGTTATGATTTTCTTATTTGGCTAAATCATTGTGTCAATAAACTGATGGACGTCCTTGGAAAAGAAAAGAAATCATTCTCTAAACAAATTAAAAATGGAGTAAAAAGTGCAGTAAAATATATTAACCAGTTCGAAGATATGTGTGCCGATATAGCCATTGAGAAAAAATACGATTATGTCGTCTGTGGTCATATACACCAGCCCGAGATTCGAGAAATAGTCACACCCAAAGGTTCTGTGGTATACCTGAATAGTGGCGATTGGATAGAAAATCTAACGGCATTAGAATATAACAAAGAAAAGTGGTCTATCTACACGTATGATAGTAGCGATTATACCTCGGAGCTAGCAGAGGAACCCAAAGATGCCAAGGCTATGTTTGAAGAAATGTTATTGGAGTTTAAACTGGATACTATCGTCTCATGAAAGTACTCTATGGCATACAATGCACCGGTAATGGACATATCACGCGTTCTATTGATATTATCAATGAACTCCGTAAATATGTGCGGGTAGATGTCTTAACTAGTGGCTCTCATTCTGAAGTGAAATTGCCTTTCGAAGTAAAGTATAAACAAAAAGGTTTGGCGTACTTTTTCGGAAAAAATGGGAGCATAGATTTAGTGAGAACAGTAAAGGAGAATAACCCAAAGCGATTTTTGGAGGAAGTGAAAACTACACCTACGCATCTTTATGATATGGTTATTTCTGATTTTGAGCCTGTTACCGCTTGGAGTGCTAAGCGTAATTGGGTGTATTCCGTAGGACTCAGTAATCAGGCTTCCTTGTTACATACGGATGTGCCTAAACCCACAGTTATTAGTCCAATCTCTAAACTGATTATTAATAATTTTTGTCCAGCCAATAGGTATTATGGGCTGCACTATCAGAAACTCAATGCTAAATTATACTATCCTCCTGTGCGTGAAGTCATCAAAAACTTACAACCGACAGAGGGCACTGAATATATCGTGTATCTTCCATTTTATGGTACAGAAAAATTAGTGAAGCATCTCACGCTATTTCCAGAAGTGACTTGGCGTGTATTCTCTAAGCATACTACTATACGGTATACCATTGGTAATGTACACGTACAACCTATAGATGAATCCAACTTTATAGCGGCTTTGGAAAGCTGCAAAGGAGTATTGTGCAGTGCTGGTTTTGGGACGACTAGTGAAGCTCTTTTCCTGAATAAAAAGCTATTGGTAATTCCAATGAAAAGTCAATACGAGCAGCAGTGCAATGCACACTCATTGAGCTTACTCGGTATCCCAATTATTCCAAGTTTGAAAAAGAAGTACCATACAGTAATCTCCGATTGGATAGCTTCTAATGCTAAACCAACTATTGAAATGAAAGATGAGAATAATAGGCTAGTTCGTAATATATTAGAAGATTACGTGGCAAGTGGAATTATTAAACCTACGGATGTTTGAAAAATTTTGATGAGTACTTAGGTGATATTATTCCTCCAGATTTCAAATGGGGTGCAGGGATATCAGCGTATCAAACAGAGGGAGCTCGGGAAAAAGAGGGTAGGGGGAAGTCTATTTGGGATAATTTTGAACGAGGTAAAAAAATAAAAGATCATTCCAATGCGGCACAAGCATGCAATTTTTATGAAAGGTATCCCAGTGACTTGAGTAGGATGAACTGGCTCGGCTTAGATCAATTTAAGACATCTATAAGTTGGCCTAGAATATTTCCGGAGGGCATTGGTACAGTAAATAAAAAAGGGCTAGATTTTTATGATAGGTTGACAGATGAAATGCTGGAGAAAGGCATAGCACCGTGGTATGTAATGTACCATTGGGATCTTCCTCAGGCATTACAAGATCAAGGGGGATGGGTAAATAGGGATATTGTTTCCTATTTTTTAGAGTACTTAGAGGTATGCTATGAGTTGCTCGGAGACCGAGTAGATAATTGGATAGTAATGAATGAACCATTGGTTTTTGTGGGTGCAGGTCATTTTTTAGGTATACACGCTCCAGGCAAGGTAGGTTTAAAGAATTTTCTGCCTGCAGCACATCACGTCAATTTAGCCAATGCCGAAGGAATAAATTTTTTACAAGACAAAGGAGCCAAAAATGTGGGAACCTCATTGTCTTTTGCTAGCATCCATCCATTCGACAATAAAGAGCGGAATGTAGCAGCTTCGCTAAGGGTACACGCCGTTATTAATAAAACGTTCATAGATCCTATGCTTGGTAATTGGTACCCCACCACAGAAGTGCCTTTTTTGAGAAAAATGGATAAATATGCCAAGTCTGGTGACGATTCTAGGATAAGGGCAAAGCCTGATTTTGTAGGAGTACAAGTGTATACACGAGAGGTGGTGAAACACTCCTACCTTATACCTTATGTGCAAGCTAAGATAGTAAGTGCAGAAAAGCGTCAAAAGCCTATTACAAACTTGGGACAAGAGATTTATTATCCGGCATTGAAGGAGATATTAGACTGGCTGCTCCCTCATATGGGTGCTAAAAAAGTCCCTATTTATATTACCGAATGTGGTATTAGTGCGGAAGAGAATGATGCTGCTCATCCAGTGGATGATAGTTACAGAATAAAGTATTACCAAGAGACTATTAAAACATTGGAGCCGCTGATTCGATCTAAAGATGTTAGAGGTTTATTTTACTGGAGTCTTCTAGATAATTTTGAATGGGCAGAAGGGTATACTGCTCCTTTTGGCTTGTTTCATGTTGACTTTGATACCTTAGAACGAAATCCGAAGCTGAGTGCTTTATGGGTGAAAGAGTTTATGGAAAAGCTAGTTAAGTCTTAATGATTAGTTTGGGCTTATAGTGCTGCATAAAGGCAGCGGTAGTTTATGTAGTGTGGGATGTTACTTCATCAGTGTCTTTAGTTCTACATCTTCATCTCCTCCCTTGATAAAATAGGCTGCCACTTTATCATTTATCAGACTTAGCTGTAGCTGGGTTGAGTATGTTTTTATTTTCTTCTTTTCATGTTGTTCTGTCATTTTCTTCATGACTTTGTCTTTATAGAGACTGTCATCATTACCTACTAAGTGTTGGCCTTTACTTTCTATGACATAAAGTATTTCTACCTCATCATTTTCTTTCTTTTTAGCTACTACAAAGTCTGGATATATCTTATTCTGCTTCCATCCTTGTATATTATACCATCCTTTAGCTACTTTATTCCTGAACCAAAATAAGGTAGTTTGCTCTTTTTCTAAAATTGAAATGACATCTTTTTCTAAACTAGTGAAGCGATCATTTTCTACATCTTCATACAGATTGTGCTTATAGTCGGAAGGGTACACGTTTGTGGTGATAAGATCAGAAGCAGGAACTCTAAAACCGATTTCTTTTTGGTCTGATACTGAAAGTTTTATCTTTTCAGAATCTAAGTATTCTGAGAACAGACGTTCTTCTTCGGCACTCTTATGACTGGCTACATACTTAGCTACTTGAGAGGCTATGAAACTAAAATGATGTGCTAGTTTTTTTTCTCCCAGTTTTTCTTGTAGTTGCTGCGTCCATTCAAGCGTTTTTTTACGTGCTAAAAAAGGATTGGAAATATACTCACCTACTCTACGAGACATGTAACCTGAATTGATTTTCGAAGAATATTCGCTATCTACTTCTTCGCCTACTGCTTTTATCTTGCTCTCGTCATCTATAGTCACACTGAATGTGCTACGCTTACTATTTTCTTCACTCAGGGATTTTTCTACTTCTATCAGTACTTCTTCGGTCAATAGAAGACTTTCGAAATCTATGTGCTGACTAATGTCTGTCGCATAATTAAATTTTCTAGGATTTTTACCATCCGTGTCTACCATTACCCATAGTGGGAGATAAAATGCATATTCATATTTTTGAAACTCATCTTTTATCTTCACCGTTTTCTTAGGGTAAGGCTGTGTGCCTTGTGCTACTTTCATCTGACTCACTAAGTCACCAAGTCCTTCTTCCTCAAATCCTTTAACTACTTTTTTGAGCAGATCTGAGGTGTTACCTTTAGAGTAGTACACGTAGCTTTCGTCTAGGGCCGTTATACCCGTTTTCTTAGCCTGTGGTTGGCGTAGAATTCTTCCTATCAGTTGTGTTACTCCAGTATTGGAACTTACATTGGGTATGATGCCGAGTACATAAGCAAAAGAGCAGTCCCAGCCTTCGTTCAATGCATCACGGGTGATGATGAAGCGAATAGGGCATTCTCTCGAAAATAAGTTTTCATCTTCTATGTCATTTGTGCTGCTTGATTTGATTGCTATTTCATTGGGATTCACACCTTCATCTATCAGGTGTGCTTTCACATCTTCACTATGCACGAATCCTCTACCTCTTTGGTCTTTGCCAGTACGCTCACACTGTATTAGTGCTATAGGTCGTATGTATTGTCCTGTATCTTGTTTTAGAGCTATGGCTTCATCTTCCAGCTCTTGCCGCTTTGCCATTATGTTTTGCATCATAGCTTGCCAGTCATCATCTGCCGTACTAGTAGGAGGGATGATGTGTAGGTCTAGCTTTACCATCTCCTCTTCTTTTAGCTCTAGCCCTTTTACAATAGTGAGATTATTCATCCCTTCTTTTGGTGTGGCAGAGAGGCCTAGTATCATCTCAGGATTAAGATTGTCTATAGTAGCTTTGGCTGTAGCTGTGAATACCTTGTGAAACTCATCTATGATAATAAATGGCTTAGATACTCGTACGGCATTACCTAGACTGGTGATGAGTTGAGATTGTTCTCCATTGGTCCACATCGTATCTAGATTTGGCACTTCCGTGAGCCACTGATGGTGCAGGTCATACCTATTATCCGCTGGAAAAAAACTATCAAAACCGCCACTGTCTTTGAATACCTTGAGAGACTCAGTAGTATTTTTCCGGTTTACAGATTGAGCCATGATAAAGAGGATTACAAGGTTTTCATCTACATCTTGCTTGGTGAGTTTCTGGCCTTTTTCTGCTATGATAGTTCGGCCTCCACTGGCTTGGTCTAGTAGCTGACGGTACGGATGCCCTTTATCTCTTAGCCGCTGCACGGTTTGCTTGTAGATGATTTCTTTAGGCACTATCCACACCACGAGTCCTGTTTTTCGCTGAGCGAAAACAGATTGATATTCTTTTATAGCTTCTACGGCTAGTATAGTCTTCCCACCGCCTGTTGGTACTTTTAGGTTAAACCTAGGGTAGTATGTATTGAGACCATTTTTACAGTTATCGGTGTAGGGTAAGTTTAAAGCACTAAAGGTACTATCTACATAGTTCATACTGGATGCTACTAACTGACGCTGTGCCTCTGGAATACTTTGTACTATAGCATCAAATTCCGTTTTCTTTGCTTGTGCGGTAGTGAAAAATGTCTTTAACTCACTAACTACCCGCTGTTGATATTTCTTTAAATACATACCCTATTTGCTTTTGGTAATTTTTTTAATCTCCTTGTCAAAATCAGAAACTATTTTCTGCGTTTTGTTAAAGGTATCATACTCTTTTTTGGCTTTGAGCTTGGCCTTGTCTGCACTCATACTCCCTCTGCTAGTCAGTATTCGGTATTCATTGAAACTGAGAAACTTGTCTACACTAGAAGCAAACTCTATCATGGTAAACTTGGTTCGGTTTTCTATGATATTTTCTACATAGTCAAAGAACCCTGTAACAGTCCTTTCTAATTTTTTTATCTCTTTCTCTGGGAGGTAGTTTTTAGCTATCGTAGCATCAGATTTCAGGATACGACCTTCTGGTGCATTCTTCCACGTAGTAAGTCCCATGTGATCTTTAGTGCTATCTGCTTTTTTATAAATAATCTCTGCCGCTGTCTTCCCTGTGATGGCATAATGAAATTTATTTTGCACTGCAGCATAGAAATCCTTGGAGACTTCTGCTTGCGGGTCATAGTCCTCACTGCACTCTGCAAAAATATCTGTAATCTGCTGATAAATTCTCCGTTCACTAGCACGTATGGAACGGACACGGTCTAGTAGTTCTTTGAAATAGTCCTTGCCAAACGTCGTCTGCCCTTGTTTCAGACGCTCATCGTCCATAACAAAGCCTTTTAAAATATATTCTCTAAGGGTTTTGGTAGCCCAAATACGGAATTGAGTAGCCCTTGCACTGTTGACCCTATAGCCAACAGAAATTATAGCATCTAAATTATAGCAGTTAGTCAGATATGTTTTGTTATCTGAAGCAGTTGTTTCCATTTTGGAAATAACTGAGTCTTCGGCCAACTCGCCTGATTCGAATATGTTACTCAGGTGCTTACTAATAGCAGGAACACCTACTTGGAAAAGTTCTGCCATTGCTTTTTGTGTTAGCCATATCGTTTCGTTATCAACTAATACTTGTAGCTTTATTTCTCCTTGAGGCGTGGTATATAAAACAAATTCACTCATTATTCTGCCGTTTTTTCAAAAAGATTATACGGTATAGATACATACTCTATCTGCTTCTCCTCAAGATACTCTTGGTCAAGGAAACAAGCAGGTGCGTATATCACTCTACGCTTGCCAGCGGAGTGAGCTATGATTTGCTCGGCTATCTGTAGATTGAGAGCAGTACGAGTAAGTACATCAAAATCTTGCTCATAGATGAGGTAGTAGTTTTTGGGACCGTGCGTACCTACATAGTGTGCGGCAGCATCCATATTATCTACAGCAGCTAGGTGCTCACCAGTGCCTAGGTAGAACACATACTTGGCAAACTCCTCGTAGGTAGGCAGCACTCCATCTAGCATAGACTCTGGGTCTATAGCACTTCCTACTCGGTAGTACTTAAAGCCTGCATTTAGATTGTATTTTTTTATGACCTTTTCTGTTCTAGCACGAGTCTTATCAATACAAATATTCTTGTTTGGTTCTTCCGTTGAATCTTCGGCCATTTGTATCAATACAAATCTTCTATTTTCTCCATCCTCTTCATTTAATTGCATTACGGCTTGAGCAGTAGTACCAGAACCTGCAAATGAATCAAGAATTATGTCGTTATCTGAGGTAATATATTCTAATAGTTTTTTAATAATTTTAGGTGATTTTGGATTTTTGAAAAAGTCCTTTTTAAATAGAGTCTCTAATTCTTTTGTAGCACTTCTTCCATCCTCATAGATTATGCTTCTAAGTTTTGCTGTAACTGTTTCTAATCTTTTTTTAGGTTTAATTAATGTAGTCTCATCAGACCCAAACATTATGTCGTCAGATGCCATGAGGGATTTCATAGTCTCTTCTTTAAAACGAAACCCCTTTTCAGGCACTTTGCAAGCCTTTCTAGTAACCGGATGAAGAACTTCATAATTATATCCGCCAAATTTAGTATTGGCAACATCACCGTCATGAAAGACCCCTTTTGTATCTATATTATCGTAGTGTGTTACTTTATCTAGTTTATCTGAATTTCCTTTTATCCAGATCCGTAAATTTATCTGAATATTAATTAAATCATCTTTTAGATCCTCTTTAAGTTGAAGGTATTTTTCCATAATTAGATCTGCACCTGACGACTTAGCTTCCCAATTGTTCTGATAATCCTTATCTTTTGAGTATGCATAGACATATTCGTGTTCGGTTGCTATTTGAGAAGGGTTATTATCTGTAGCTGTTTGAATTACTACAACACCTAGGAAGTTAGAATTTCCAAATATTTCATCCATTATCAGTTTGAAATGGAACGCTTCATTATTATCAAGACTAATAAAAATAACACCGTCATTCGTTAGCAGATCTCTTAAAAGCTTTATTCTTGGCACTATCATGCAGGACCACTTATCGTGCTTAGTTAGATCGTCTTTTCCCACAGTTTTACCTAACCATTCTGCTATTAATGGACTATTGACTTTATCACTATATACCCAGTCTTCTTTGCCCGTATTGTACGGAGGGTCTATGTAGATGCATTTTACTTTGCCAGCGTACTGAGGCAGTAGTGCTTTGAGGGCCAGCAGATTATCCCCTTCTACTATGATATTACCATCTGCTTTCTCTGGCTGATAGTGGAGTTCTTCTACTTCTTCTAGCGTATGGTAGGGTACACTCAGGTGGTGGTTCCAGATGATGTTTTTTCCTTTGAACTGTATGGTAGGCATAGCTTATTTGTCGTTGATAATATAGTTATCTTGATATAACTATCCGAAGAAACATAAAATAGTTGAAAGAGCAACTGCAAACATTGCTTTTCTGAATAAAGTGCTTAAAACTAAGGCTAAAATGAGCTAATTAGGGTTACTCTATCCTCAGGACAAACTCATCTATACGCTCAAAAGACGGAAAGTTGGCTGCTAAGAATTCAGAGACTTCTTCATCACTTGGTTTGTTTTTTTTGAGTCTTCAATTATAGTGAATATTATCTCCTGATGCCAAGAGGTGAAAGTAATATTAGATTCATATCCTTTTGAGAGGGTACAATCAAATTTCTCTTCTACCGCTTCCTTAATTTTGCCAGTATCGCTTACCATATGATTTCTCAAGGTAAAGTAGTATCCACAGAAAAGGATAATTCCTGCCATGATTAAGGTGGATGGGTTTAGATATTTCATAGTGTTCAAATATACGAAATGAACGATTCTTGCTTATGTTTTCTGATATGATTGACATTTTTACAAGGTAATAAGCTTACACAAATGACAAAAATACAAGGTAATAACTGTACCAAAAGTGCATTTTTACAAGGTTAAAGTACTTGTAAGAGCAAAAATTTGAGCTCGATTCGGAAGCACAGTAAGAAAATCAACCTAGAATTATTATAGTTTTAGCTTTTGGAAAATCGTAATTTATCCTCTTTTTAAGAGTCCTATATCTTAAGTCTAACAGTCAATAGTCAGCCGAAGGCTCTGTTACATCTTCTCCGGCACACCAATACCCAGTAAACCGAAACCGTGCTTGATGGTTTCCCCCACAGCTTTGGATAACGCAAGTCTAAATCCACGTACATTCTCGTCTTCTGCTCCTAGCACTGAGTGCTCGTGATAGAACTTATTAAATGCCTTTGCTAGTTCATATACCGCATTGGCTATCTCACTGGGATTATAGTTGTTAGCAGCAGCATTTACCGCTTCCGGATAGCTATTCATTAGCACTATGAGGTCTTTCTCTTCAGGAGCTAAGCTAGCGGGCATAGTGAATACTGTACTTTTTCCTGTTTCGTCTGCTGCTCTTAGCATAGATGCTACACGGGTATAAGAGAACTGTATAAATGGAGCAGTATTTCCTTGAAAATCTATGGATTCCTTAGGGTCATACAGCATACGTTTTTTAGCATCTACCTTGAGTAGGTAGTACTTCAAAGCACCCATACCCAGCGTTTCGTATAGTTCTGTAAGTTGCTCAGCAGACATTCCTTCTGTTTTTCCGAGTTCTTCAGTTTGAGTCTGAGCAGTAGAGACTACTTCTTCCATAAGTTCGTCAGCATCCACTACAGTGCCTTCACGACTCTTCATCTTACCTTCAGGTAAGTCTACCATTCCGTAGCTCAGGTGGTGCAGTCCATCGGCATACGGTTTATTCAGTTTCTTGAGGATAAGTTGGAGTACCTTGAAGTGGTAGTCTTGCTCATTTCCTACTACGTAGATGAACTTATCCATCTTAAAGTCTTGATACTTTAGATCCGCAGTACCTATATCTTGGGTGATGTATACCGAAGTCCCGTCGGCACGTTGTACTATCTTCTCATCTAGTCCGTCAGCGGTGAGATCTACCCATACACTATTGTCTTCTTTCTGGTAAAAAGCTCCGCTTACTAACCCTTCTTGTACCATAGCTTTACCCAGTAAGTAGGTATTGCTTTCGTAGTATATTTTATCGAAGGCAACTCCTAAGCGTTTGTACGTCACATCAAAACCAGCATATACCCAACTGTTCATTTTCTTCCATAAGGTGATGACTTCTTCATCGCCCTCTTCCCATTTTTGAAGAATAGTCTTCACTTCTGCACCTACAGCACTGTGAGTATTGAAGTAGGTGTTTTTGTATTCAGACTTGAATGCTATGGCTAATTCTGTGCCTGCTTTCAGGTGTTTTTTAGCTTCATTGGATAGTTTAAATACTTCTAACTGTGCTATACCTGTTTCACTCTCTAGCCATACTGCGTATTCTACTTGAAATTTCGTCTCAAATTCTACGTAGTATTTTCCTACTAAGTGGTCTCCTTTTAGTCCTGAGCTTTCAGGAGTCTCACCGTTTCCCCACTTCTGCCAAGCGAGCATACTTTTACAGATATGGATACCCCGATCATTCACAAGGTTATTTTTTACTACATCATAGCCATTGGCAGATAGGATTTCGCACATAGAAAAACCAAGTACATTATTCCGGATATGTCCGAGGTGTAGTGGCTTATTCGTGTTAGGGGAGGAGTACTCCACCACTATCTTTTGACCTTTACCTATGCTGGGAATAGTTAGACCTTCATTAGCTCTATGTTCTGCCACAGCTAGCCAGTGAGCATCACTTAGCTCTAGGTTTAAGAAACCTTTGACTACATTATATCCATCTATCTGGGCTACTTCTTTTTGTAAAAAGTCTCCGATTTCAGCAGCGGTATCCTCTGGTTTTTTGCGGCTAACTCTTAGGTATGGAAATACTACGAAGGTGTAGTCGCCAGCAAAGTTGGCGTTTGTTTTTTCAAAACTGATTTCAGCATCTTGCACATCATACAGTGCAGCTAAAGCTTCTTTTACTTTAGCGGTGAGTACGGTTAGTATATCCATTACTTTATTATAGGTGAATTGGGTTCGGCAGCTATTACCTTGTGTATTCTTCGTTCTACGTATCTTGGAAAAAACTTATTCATCCAATAGATGGCCCTTCCTTGCTTATTCGTGAGCATAAAATCTTTTCTATCACGGATAGCTTGTAGGATGTCTATGGCTACAGACTCTGCGGTATCCATTTTACTTTCGTCTCCAGGAGTATCTGCCTGAGCAGTTCCGTCTGCTTGTCTGGCATTGTAGCGGATGTTACTCGCCGTGAAACCCGGGCAAGCTATGAGTGTATGAAGTCCTCTACTCATGTACTCCATTCGTAGACTCTCAAAGAGTCCATTCATAGCAAATTTAGAGGCAGCATATCCTGTACGGCCCGGTAGACCTTTAAATCCTGTCACGGATGACACCGCTACTAGGCTTCCGCTGGTTTCTAAGAGATAGGGGATGGCTGCATGGCTACAATAGACTGCTCCCCATAAGTTTACATCCATAACCTCACGAAGTACTTTAGTCTCCACTTCAGCAAAAGGAGCACGCATACTGATACCGGCATTATTGATCAGTACATCTATACTGCCTAGTTCTTGTATGGCGATTTCTATTAGGTTTTTACACTGAGTCTCTACAGTCACATCAGTAGGTACTGTAATTACCTGAATAGGATAAGCGGCGAGATCTTTTTTAAGTTGTTCCAGTTTATCACTGCTTCTAGCGGCTAGTACGATGTTAGCACCTACTTTAGCACAGGCTATAGCTAAAGCTTCTCCTATTCCTGAGGACGCTCCAGTGATAATAATATTCTTTTCTTTGAGTTTGTCTATCAAAGCGTAGTTCTTACTTTTTCCACTTCACACTGCATCCTACTGCAGGTATCTCTGTATAATCTGGTTCCATACCGTCTAGAGTATATTCTATAGCGTCTTCCAAGAATACACGAGTTACCATGTGCTCATTTTCCCAGTTATCGTCTATAGCTCCTTGGTACACAAGCTCTCGTTTACTGTTAAATACAAATACTTCTGGAGTACGTCTAGCACCTAGTTTTTTTGCCAGTTCCTGATCTTCGTCATACAGGTATGGGAAAGGTAGTTTTAATTGCTTAGTGAGTTCTACCATGGCTTCAAAAGAGTCTGCAGGATACTGCTCAGCGTCATTTGAATTGATAGCGATGATCCCTAGATTATCCTCTTCGTACTGATTAAAGAGTTTAGTAAGCCTACTCCAATATGCACGAGCGTACGGACAGTGATTACAAGTCACTACAAGCACAAGTGCAGTCCTATCTGCAAAGGTGAACTTATTGTACATCTTTCCTTTGGTTCCTTTGAGCTCAAAATCGAACAGTTTTTTACCTATTTCCATGAAGTGCCAAAGGTAATAGAATAGGAGGAATGATTTGGGGGTTTTTTGGATACTGAATATTGATATAAATAAAAGGACCAACTCTATTCCTAGAATTGGTCCTTTTGTATTTTCTGTAGGCACTCATTTCTAATGTGAGTAGCTACAAAGGCGTATTCGTAAACTAAATTACGCTTCCTTTTCTTTTTTCACTTTCGGCTTTTCTTTTTTGAAAGTCAATTCGTCTTTCTTTTTATTAAAGTCTACAGCGATTACATCACCTGATTTTATGTCAGATTTTAGAATCTCTTCTGCTAACGGATCTTCTAGATACTTCTGTATAGCCCTGTTGAGCGGTCTAGCACCAAAGTCTGAATCAAATCCTTTCTCTGCTAAATATTCTTTAGCAGATTTACTTAGTTTGATATCAAAACCAATCTGCTTGATACGTGTCATTAGATCAGCGATAGATAGTTCTAGTATTTTAGTGATGTCTTCTTTTCCTAAAGAGTTAAATACAATCACATCATCTATTCTATTTAAAAACTCAGGAGAGAAGAAGCGTTTCAATGCGTTCTCTATCACTCCCTTAGAATTAAGATCTGAACTAGCACTTTTGGCACTCGTACCAAAACCTACTCCTGCTCCAAATTCCTTGAGCTGACGGCTACCTATGTTGGACGTCATGATGATTATTGTATTTCTGAAATCTACTTTTCTACCCAGACTATCTGTCAAGAATCCTTCATCTAATACTTGAAGTAAAAGGTTAAAGATATCTGGGTGAGCTTTTTCTATCTCATCAAAAAGGATCACGGAATAAGGCTTACGTCTTACTTTCTCAGTAAGTATTCCCCCTTCTTCATATCCTACATATCCTGGAGGAGCTCCCACGAGTCTAGATACAGCAAATTTTTCCATATACTCACTCATGTCTATTCTGAGCAGAGCTTCTCTAGAGTCGAAGAGGTACTTAGCTAGTGTCTTAGCCATCTCTGTCTTACCTACACCTGTACTTCCTAGGAATATGAATGAACCTATTGGTTTATTAGGAGATTTTAGCCCTGCACGAGTACGTTGGATAGCTTTAGTTAGCTTGGCTACGGCTTCGTCTTGACCTATTACACTGCCTTTTAGCTCATCACCCATCTTGAGAAGTTTATTTCCTTCTTTTTGCTGGATACGTTTGGCAGGTATGCCGGTCATCATTCCTATCACATCTGCTACATCATCTT
>Ga0222647_1000229_pt1 | contig 30272 bp, 24 predicted proteins | sample AntAcemetagen333_FD_179864 | JGI IMG/M metagenome (GOLD analysis project Ga0222647, IMG submission 179864) | Saline water microbial communities from Ace Lake, Antarctica - #333 | ecosystem: Environmental > Aquatic > Non-marine Saline and Alkaline > Saline | place: Antarctica: Ace Lake...
ATTCTGTTTCAGACTGAATAGGTCTAGGAGTAAGAAAACAATCTTCCATAACTTGATTTCCAGAATGGTTAAATCTCCAAAAATATCCCAAGCTCAACTAGTATGCTCTTAAAGGGTCACCTCTATAAATCTAATCTTTTAAGCTCAACGCTATTCGCTTACGCTCAAGGTCTACTTCAATAACTCTAGCAGTTACTGCTTGGTCTAGGCGTAGCACTTCGGCAGGGTCGGATATTCGTTTATCAGAAATCTCTGAGATGTGAATAAGCCCATTCTCTTTTATTCCAATATCTACAAAAGCACCAAATTTCGTAAGATTACTCACCTTTCCTTGTAGTTTCATTCCTACTCTTATGTCTTTAATGTCTCGTATTCTATCATCAAAAATTATGGACTGAGCAGCTCCACGAGGATCTAGTCCTGGCTTTTTGAGCTCTGTGATGATATCTTGAAGTGTAGGGAGCCCCACTGTGTCTGTGATAAAATTTGGGAGGTCAATTTCCTTTACCGCATTTTCATTTCCTATGAGTTGTTTCAGATCAAGATTACTTTTGCTGGCTATTTTCTTGACCAGACTATAGCTCTCTGGGTGCACGGCACTAGCATCTAGCGGATTACTGCCGCCCAGTACTCTTAGAAATCCGGCAGATTGTTCAAAGGCCTTTGCTCCAAATCCTTTCACTTTTTTGATGGATTCTATACTCTTAAATGACCCATTTACATTTCGATGGTCCACCACATTTTGAGCTAGTTTAGGTCCTAGTCCTGCTACGTGCTGTAGCAAGTGCTTACTTGCGGTGTTCACGTTTACTCCTACTTTATTCACAGCAAAACTCACAACGTTATCTAAACTTGCCTTGAGTTTATTCTGGTCTACATCATGCTGGTACTGGCCCACACCTATGCTTTTAGGATCTATCTTTACTAATTCTGCCAGCGGGTCTATTAGTCTGCGACCTATAGATATAGAACCACGCACTGTTAGGTCTAAGTCAGGGAACTCTTCTCTAGCAGCCTCGCTAGCTGAGTATATAGACGCACCTGCTTCACTTATAAGGTATACTTCAATTGTACTATCTTTCGGCAAAAAGCTCTTTACAAACTGCTCTGTTTCTCTGCCTGCAGTTCCATTTCCTATGGCAATGGCTTCTATGCTGTATTTCTTAATCAGGCTCTCTATACGGTGACGGGCATCGTCGGTTTGGTTCTGTGGCTGGTGTGGGTATATAGTACTGTTGTGCACCAAGTTACTCTGAGCATCTAAGCAAGTGAGCTTGCATCCGGATCTAAATCCTGGGTCCAATGCCAGTATAGGTTTGCTGCCTAGTGGTGCAGCCATTAGTAGCTGAGTTAGATTATTTACAAATATCCCAATAGCTTCTATGTCTGCTTTCTCCTTGGCATCCTTGCGTATCTCCGTTTCTATGCTAGGAGTTAGGAGCCGCTTGTAGCTATCTTTTACTGCTACACGAATATGGTCAGCAGCATCTGCAGAGGATCGAATGAAGATGCGTTCTAGTCTTTCCAGAGCTCTTTCTGTATCTATTTCCATCTTTACTTTGAGCAGGCCTTCTTTCTCAGCACGCAGTATGGCAAGTATTCTATGGCTCGGTAGGCGATTTACACTCTGGTTAAAATCAAAGTAATCTTTATACTTCTGAGCATCAGCAGTTTTCTTTTTATCGACTTTACATGTAAGCGTGGCGTGTCTTTCGTAGCTGGTTCTTATAGTGTTGCGGGCAGCGGTACTTTCACTTACCCACTCCGCTATGATATGGCGAGCACCTTCTAGAGCATCGTCTGCAGATAGGCCATTACGAGCATATCGGAATGCTTGGGTCATAATGTCATTTTGCCGCTGACTCATGATGATTTTGGCTAGAGGTTCTAATCCGTTTTCTATGGCTACTGTAGCTTTGGTTTTTCTTTTTTGCTTGTAGGGGAGGTAGAGGTCTTCTAGCTCCTTGGGGTCGTAGCAGTTTTTTATCTGTTCTAGCAGACTTGGTTTATTCACCTTTAGCTCCTCTAGTCTAGTCAGAATGGAGGCTTTTCGCTTCTCTAACTCAATGAGCTTCTTCTGCTCATTGTCTATCTTTTCTATGGCTAGTTCATCTAAGCTTCCGGTTGCTTCTTTTCTATATCGTGCTATGAAAGGTATAGTGGCCCCATCATTGAGCAGATTAAGAACGGCAGTTACTTGCTTTTCAGATATATGGGTGGTTTGTGCTATTCGTTTGTTCAAGGTGGGAGCGAATATAGAATGTCAAGAATCAAACTGCAGCTAACTTGGTGAAATTTAAAAATATTTGAGTGTATTGCTTAGTAATCATTTCTTAGCGAGACAGAATTACGTGGCAATGAAAGGAGTAGGTATTATCTATCTTTGAAATATGTTGAGACTAAAAACAATGTGCTTCATTTTATTAGCAATACTAAGTATGAATACTTCTGCTCAAGAAAGAACAGTAAGTGGAGTAGTGCGTAGTAAGTTGGATTTTTCCTTAATCCCAGAATACAGTATAGATTTATTAGAACTAAATAATAACGTGGTTCAGACGAAGGAAATTTCGAGTAAGAATGGGAATTATAGCTTCGATATAAACATAGATCGTGACTACAGCTTGAGAGTAAGAAAGAAAGGGTACATAGACGAGGTAATAGATATACAACCTGAATTAGAACCCCAGTTTAATAAATATATTATCACAATAGGGGACGACACTTCTTCTTTTTTGATGGAAGGAATGGTGCTAGGTTCAGATAATAGTACACTGGATAGTGTGCTCGTTCGTATCTATAATACCATGACTCACCTAGAGCGAGTGGCGTATACCGATAAGATTGGGATGTATTCCTTTAGGCTTAGAAAAGGATATGACTATAAAGTGAAAGCTAAAAAAGCTGGATATTTATACGATGATGCTGAAATTATTTATTGCAAAAATAAACCTGAGAAGAACTGTAGATATTGTTTGAAATATTGGAATGACGTAGCTTATTTCCCCATAATGAAAGATAACGAAGAGTTTGTGCTGACTACCCTAAAAATAGAACCAATAGACCTTAAAAAAACGTACAAGCTAGATAAGATTTACTATGATCTTAATAAGTGGGATATTAGGCCAGATGCCGCTAGAGAGCTTAATAAACTAGTGAAAGTACTGATAACTAATCCTGAGATAAACATTGAGTTAAGTTCGCATACTGACTGTAGAGCCTCTGACGAGTATAATGATACCTTATCACAAAAGAGAGCAGAATCTGCGGTAGCTTATATTGTGAATAATGGAATAGCCACTGAGCGAATTACTGCAAAGGGATACGGAGAGCAGCAACTAGTAAATAAATGTACGGATGGCGTAAGGTGTACAGAATCCATGCATCAAGCCAATAGAAGAACGGAGTTTCGTATTACAAGTTTTGTGTTGTGGGATAGCAGTACGGCTGTAAGGGAATAGGCGTTTTTATTAATTTTTTTTAATAGATTCTCAACTATTCTTTAATCAATGAAGGGTGGAATATTGCACACGCTCATAGTGTCCATATTTGCTAAATATAGACATTTTAATTATATTTGAATTAATATGAATGTCAGTCTAACGCAGAAACAAGAAAAGTATATATCACAACAGCTAGAGAGTGGAGATTATCAAAATGCTAGTGAATTAGTGCGTGATGCTTTGCGGCTGCATCAAGTGTACAGAAACAAAGTAATAAATGACCTGAGACTAGAAATAGAAAAAGGATGGGACAGTCCAGTGAGTAAAACTAGCGTTCAAGATATTATAGCTAGAAAGACTAAAGCCAAAAAGAAGTAATGAGTTTCCAGCTAACAGATGAAGCTGTTGAAGACTTACACGATATTTTTGAATACACAGAAGAAAAGTTTGGCTTTAATCAAGCAGTCTGCTATTTAGAAGAATTAGATGTGGCCTTTGAGTTTATCGGTTCTAATCCAAAGTCGGGTAAAAGTCGAAGTGAAATAAAACAAGGTCTTCAAAGCTTCTCAAAAGACAATCATCTCGTATTTTATAGAATGGTTTCCGATGCTGTCCGTGTAGTTAGAGTGTTGCACGGAAGTCAGGATTTGCCAAAGCAGTTTTGATTTATTCTGGGAGTATATAAGCACCTCCAGTTACAAAATCCTCATTGGATCGTTCAAATCTGGACCCTATGATTGCTGTGTTTTTATAAAGTCCTACAGAAAATCCGAACTTTAGCCACGATTTTTTTTGAATTGATTCAAGTTTTCTGGTCTCAATCCATAATCCATTTGTATTAGATTTAAAAACATAAGCGGCTCCATGATAACTATCGTCTTGTTGGCCCGTATTGTTTAGCTTATCACCAAATGCTTCTATAATAATGCACGAATCATTTGCTGCGATACACATTCCAAAATGGTCATCAGCTCCTCTGTCAGAAGCAGTTATTTTTTGATGATAGGATGTGAAACTATCAGAATTGTTTTTGTTATAAACGAATACTTGACCAGCCCCAGATTTCAATACTGTACGATCTTCCCAAGAATGATAAGGCTTTGCTTCTTTCCTAGCTTGCTCAATAGAAACTCCCATGGAATCCAATGATTTGGAATAGAGAGGAAACTTCAGTCTATTAATTTTGTATTGGCCGTTTTCGATTGACATAATTGCCCTGACAAATACAGAGTCTGTTCCTTCTGGGAATTTATCGTCATAAAAGGCATAATCATTTTCGCCAGCTGCTCCTATGAAGAAGAAGGTATTCGTAATAGCTAAGCTGCTACCAAAATCTCTTGAACCTTGATTTGGTATTTCAGTGTAACTGTAGGTGTGATTATCATAATTGAGAGTGTATGAAAACACTTTGTTTGGTCTTGTCTGGGTAACTAAAAGGTAATTCTCTTTCAAGCAGACTTCACTACCAAAACCCATAACACCTTGCCCCTTGATTATTTTTTTTACTACCCAATTTGAACTGTCATCTTTTTCATATATAAATATTTCCCCTTTTCTATTTCTGGCTTCTGCTGATATAACTAAATGATTGCTAGAAACTGAAATTTCTGACCCAAAGTCATCTTTATCGCCGCCATTAGCTAAAGAAATTTTTTGCTTGAAGGTCCATTTTTCTCGGGAGCTTAGCTCGTAAACAAAAACAGCACCTTGACGAATTTGCGAACCAGTATTTTTTTGTGAAGTGTTATAACCTTTGCAGCCTACGAGAAGTTGGTTATCTGTTAGTTTTACCTTACCCCCAAACCAATCAAAGTTTTTGCTTCTCGGGCCTATTATTTTCTGGAATAGGTCCCATTTGTTGTTTTTAGATTTTTTAAAAATAAAAACAGCCCCCGCATTTTTTATTGTGTCTTGGTCAAGTACGACATTGTGGTGTGGTGCTCCGACTGCGGCGTAATCTTTAGCAATATCTACAGACCATCCTGCGTAAGCGTCTTTAGTCAGATCAGAGAAATGAAGTTTTTGAAGGTCTCCTTGACTGTAGACTAAATGATTTGTAGATAGTATTAGGAGTGTTATAGTGAATAGTTTCATGACTACGCAAAGATAGAAAAAATTTAACAAACCTTTTTAAGTTTGAACTTAACACTTATCCTTGAGTTCTAAAATTCAGACCAGAAGATTCCCATTCTACCAATCTTTGGCCTCTTTCCTTAGCTCTTCTTGAGAACGGTACTTACCCTTTGCGTAATTGTCTTCTGCTATCAGTGCACGATCTTTAAGGTCTTGCTCAGTAAGAGGTTGAGTGCTTTTTTTATATCGAAGTGTTTTGGCTATTTCACGAATAGCAGCTTCTGCTTGGAATACAGTCTCTAAGCCTTGATTTTCAATAAGAAAATCGATAGCATTCAGTATTTTATTATTAAGCCTGACTCCATATTTAAAGATAATGATTTTTCACTCAATAACCTTAGTCTTGGACTTAGGTTTCAACTTAGAACCTACCCATTCCGTTTCCTCCAGTTACTTGAAGTATGCTCCGCCACCTTCACTTCTTTGTGCTCATTGAACTCTAAGTAGGTGAATAGAGCTGCTGCTTTATTGATGTCGGCATCTTGCTCCGCACGACCTTCAGGCGTGTAGTATTGAGCAATGAAGTTAGTGTCAAAGTCTCCTTCCACAAACTTTGGATGTTGCATTACGAATCTTCCAAAGTCTAGCGTAGTAGGTACACCTTCTATGGTGAACTCATTGCAAGCGATAATCATTCGCTGTATTGCTTGCGTACGATTTTCTCCCCATACGATCAGCTTAGCAAACATATTATCATAGTAGATAGGAATCTCATATCCTTCGTACACGAAATCATCTAAACGTACCCACTCGTGCTGAGGTGGATCATACTTGTCTATAGATCCTATAGCCGGCACGAAGTCATTCTCAGGTTCCTCGGCAGTAAGACGAAGCTCTATAGCGTGTCCGTGAGCTTTTATATCGGTCTGTACGTAGTCTAGTTTCTCGCCTCGAGCTACTTTTATTTGTTCTTCTACTAAGTCTAGACCAGTGATAAGTTCCGTTACTGGATGCTCTACTTGTAGACGCGTATTCATTTCTAGGAAATAAAATTTGTGGTCTTCATCTAATAAAAACTCTACCGTTCCAGCTCCAGAATAGTTACACGCTTTGGCTACGTTTACAGCAGCTTCTCCCATTTCTTTTCTGAGATCGTCAGTAAGTACAGCACTTGGTGCTTCCTCCACTAGTTTCTGATGTCTTCGCTGTATAGAGCATTCACGCTCGAGTAGATAAACAACGTTGCCATGGTTATCGGCAATCAGTTGTATCTCTATGTGACGGGGTTTTGTTACGAATTTTTCTATGAATACCGAACGGTCACCAAAGGCACTTTGAGCTTCACTCTGTGCAGTTCTCATTTGGCTTTCTAGGTCTTTGGGCTCGTGTACTATACGCATCCCTTTGCCACCACCACCTGCACTTGCTTTTACCAGTACAGGATAGCCTATTTGCTCGGCTACATCTGCTGCTTCAGTGATATCCTCTACTGCGTGATTAATACCTGGTACTAGTGGAACTCCGTATTTTTCTACGGCTTGCTTACTGGCTATTTTACTCCCCATGAGGTCTATAGCCTCGGGGCTAGGACCTATGAACGTGATGCCTGCATCATTCACTGCCTTCACAAAACTGGCATTTTCTGACAAGAAACCGTAGCCAGGATGTACTCCATCTACGGCATGGTCTTTACAGATTTGTATTATTTTATCTACTCGCAGATAACTTTCTGCACTGGCTGCTGGCCCTACACAAAAAGCCTCATCAGCTAGCTGTACGTGCTTAGAGTCTCGGTCTGCTTCCGAGTAAATAGCCACTGTGGAAATACCCATCTTACGACAGGTTTTTATTACTCTTACGGCGATTTCGCCACGGTTTGCTATTAAGATTTTTTTCAAGGCTTTTTGAGCATTGGTAGGTGAATGTACTTAGCCTCGTCTTTACTTATTTTGTTGATGCCAAACATGAATCCGTCAGCTCGTGCAACAGATACAGCCAAGCTAAGGAGGCTATTGTACAATTGAGTAGCATAAGCCTGGTCCAGCTTAGGTAATATATTATTTAGCTTAGCAATATGCTGCTCTAAGAAGGCAAGTCTCTCCTTACCATCCGAGGAGAGTGATTTGAGTGCAAAATCAATCTCTTCGTCTACGTGCTGGTCCAAATTCTTGTAAAGATTCTTTACGTCATTTTTTAGTGTGAATGATTTGATCCGGATAATTTCTTTAGCCCTATCTATTTCTGCCTCCTCTATATTGTGGTCTGCACATGCTATAAGCAAGGTAACCCAGATTGGCGAGCGTCTCACCAAGGTTTGCTCTTCTGCTGATAAGTTCTGTAATTGGTATAACATTAAATGTACTTTTGCAATTGCAAATTTATGCAAACTGTACTTATTAAGCAGATAAAACAACTATTTCTAAAAGAGCTCAAAATGGAGCTCAAAAATAAGTATGCTCTTTGGTCACTCGTATTATTGCTGGTAGTGTCTATATTTATAATCTATACCATACAGCGAGAAGCCAGCAATCAGGTTTGGCACAGCCTCTTTTATGTGGTCCTCATTTTTGGTGTGGTGCAAAATATAGGCCGTAGTTTCTTGATGGAAAACAAAGGCAGTCTACTGTATTATAAGTTTCTGGTAGATAGCAGAGCCATCATCGTATCCAAGATTCTATATCAGTTTTTGGTGAATGCTTTTTTCTTGGTAGTACTCACAGCTCTTATGTCTTTTTGGCTACCGCAAAGCATCCCGCACTTATGGGAATATATAGTCACAGCTTTACTCTTTACCTTGTGCAATTCTGCTGTATTTACGTTTAATTCTGCCTTAGCTCTCGGAGCAAAGAACAGTAGTTTGGTAGCTATGATACTGAGTCTACCACTTCTGATCCCTAGTTTATTGGTGAGTCTGAAATCTGCAAGTCGAGCACTATCTCCGATTAGTCATCAAGTTTTTTGGCAGGACTGGGCAGTATTAGGTCTTCTGCTTGTAATGCAGCTCGTACTTTCTGTAGTGCTGTTTAAGTATGTGTGGGAGGAATGAATAAGTCTAAGTTTAAATTCATTGTGACGGCATACGAGCCTTTGAGTGAATAAACTCATTCTCAGCGGCGAATAAATATTCTTATCTACTGTTGCCAATTGAGACCTAAGAACCCAGTCTCACATCTCAATGCTCACTCTTTGTCCACCCTTCGACTCCGCTCTGGGGGACAAAGACTAATACGCCTTAGCAAACAACACCCTTTCCTTACTCGGCTTGCCAGAGAATACACATACGCCTTCTTCTTGGGGATTGTCAAAAGGAATACAACGGATAGTTGCTTTGGTAGCTTGTTGTATTTTGTCTTCGGTCTCTGCAGTACCATCCCAGTGTGCCATTATAAAACCTGTTTTATTTTCCAGCACATCTTGAAACTCTTCCCACGTGTTGACTAGTGTCGTATGGTTATCTCTGTGGTTTAGAGCTTTGAGATAAATCTCCTCTTGCATAGCTTGTAGCAAGTGCTCTATCTTGTTCTCTATGTCTATAAGATTGTATGACTTTTTCTCTTTCGTATCTCTACGGGCTACTTCTACAGTTCCGCTTTCTAGATCCCTATTTCCTATGGCTATACGCACAGGTACTCCTTTTAGTTCCCACTCGGCAAATTTGAATCCTGGCTTATGTGTATCTCTCGTATCAAATTTCACACTGATACCTTTAGCTTTCAGGCTTTTGATGATAGGATCTATCTTTTCGCTGATAGCGTCTAACTGCCCTAGTCCTTTGTAAATAGGTACTATCACTACTTGTATAGGTGCTAGGTTAGGAGGGAGTACTAGACCTTCGTCATCTGAGTGTGCCATTATAAGTGCTCCCATTAAACGTGTACTTACTCCCCAGCTAGTAGCCCACACGTACTCTAGTTTCCCTTCTTTACTTGCAAATTTTACGTCAAATGCTTTGGCAAAGTTTTGACCTAAGAAGTGTGAAGTTCCCATTTGCAGGGCCTTCCCATCTTGCATAAGTCCTTCTATACAGAGCGTATCTTCTGCTCCTGCAAATCGCTCACTCTCCGTCTTGTGTCCCATAATAGTAGGGATAGCGAGTATGTTACGTGAAAATTCTTCGTACACGCGGACCATTTGGTCTGTTTCGTCTATTGCCTCTTGTTTTGTAGCGTGAGCAGTATGCCCTTCTTGCCACAGAAATTCTGCTGTACGGAGAAATAAGCGGGTACGCATTTCCCAGCGTACTACGTTTGCCCACTGGTTTATGAGCAGTGGTAAGTCTCTATAACTTTGGATCCATCCTTTGTAGGTATTCCAGATGATGGCTTCACTCGTAGGTCGTACGATAAGTTCTTCTTCTAGTTTTGCTTTCGGGTCTACACGTAGTTTTCCGGGTTTATCTGGGTCGCTTTCTAGTCTATAATGTGTCACTACGGCACATTCTTTGGCAAACCCTTCGGCATTTTTTTCTTCCGCCTCAAAAAGACTCTTTGGTACAAAAAGGGGGAAGTAGGCATTCTCGTGTCCTGTTTCTTTAAATCTGCGGTCTAGCTCGGCCTGCATTTTCTCCCAGATCGCATATCCGTAGGGTTTTATGACCATGCAGCCACGCACACTACTGTGCTGAGCTAAGCCTGCGTCTTCCACTAGATTGTTGTACCACTTGCTGTAATCTTGTTCGCGAGTTACTTTTTCGAATGCCATTTGTTATCCTGGTATGCTGTTTGATTATATTAGTATGACGGCAAAATTAAACCGTTAGTTTGAATTAAAATTTTAGCATTATGAAATTATACACGTATCTCGCTTTCGCCACCATTTTCCTAGCCAGTTGCACCAGCAATAGGATGACTTCTTCTTCTTATGATGATGTATATTACACTCCAGAAGATGATATCATTATTGTACAGAAAGCACCACAGCCTGCTCCTGAAAAATATACACCTCAGGAACCTGTGCGTTTATCTAATGATAGAGAAGCTATAACTACAGCAGACTATGCCGATGTGGATGAAACTGATTATGAAAGAAGAATCCGTAGGCTTAGAGGAGAAGAGTTCGAGTACTCATATGAAAATGGATATGCTGAAGGATACCAAGATGCTAACCAAGATAACAGATGGAGTAATAATCGAAGTAATGGCTGGAATAATGGCTGGTATGGGGCTAATAACTGGGGTAACAGTCGATGGTATGGCAATAACTATTGGGCTAGACAAAGAGGCGGATGGAGTATAGGGTATAATAACTGGAATGGTTGGAATGCTGGTTACGGATGGGGTAATAACAGGTGGCACAATCCATATGCTTGGAATGGCGGATGGGGTGGTCAAGGTAATTTTAATAATGGCTTTAATAATGGATGGAACAACGGAGGATTCTATGGTGGAAACCAATGGGGAAACGGGTTCAATAATGGCTGGGGTGGAAACCAATGGGGAAATGGGTTCAATAATGGCTGGGGTGGAAATCAATGGGGAAATGGATTTAATAATAATGGATTTAACAATGGCTGGGGTGGCAATGGAGGATTTCGTAATGCAAATAATGGCGGAAGTAATACTAATGGAGGGGCAGGTTACCAAAGATCGGATAGGTATAATAAAGCAGCCAACAGCCCAAGACAACGAGTAGGAGGTAACACTTCTACACCTCAAAGTGGCACTGTTAACACAAGAAGACCGGCGGGTCAGAAAAAGGTAATTACTGGAAACGGAGGTACCGCTGTGAATACCACTGGAGCAGGAGATACGAGGGTTGATAATCCGTCAAATAGACCGTCTACTGGAACATCAGAGGGAACACCAAGGATGACAGCACCAAGTAGAAGTACGACACCAAGGGCGACAACGCCAAGTAGAAGTACGACACCAAGGGCGACAACACCAAGTAGAAGTACGACACCAAGGGCGACAACACCAAGTAGAAGTAATAGACCCGCAACTAGAAGCTCTACCCCAAGCCGTTACACCACTCCGAGAGCTACGACTCCGAGCAGGTCATCTAGACCTACCTATAGCACTCCTAGTAGAAGTAGTAGTCCGAGCAGAACTGTTAGTCCAAGTCGCAGCAGCAGCCCTTCTCGCTCTGCATCTCCGAGCAGAAGCAGCGGAGGCAACTCCGAAGGAAAAAGAAGGTAGTTTTTGTAGTATATTAAATTCTACTTGCTGAATAGCATAGTAGAACGAACATAAGAAGTAAAGCCATGAAAAAGATAATATGTATTGCCATTTTAGGGCTGCTTATAACCGGAGCTGATGCTCAGAGTGATATAGATGTACTCAGATTTAGTCAAGGGGATATTTCGGCATCTACTGCCAGAGCTTTAGGTCTTGGGGGAGCCATAGGTGCTATGGGGGCAGATCAAACTTCTATCCTTGTAAATCCAGCAGGATTAGCTCAATATAGAACAGGTACTTTTAATGTTACACTCTCCACAGCGACTAAGCAAAATGAAACAGAGTATCTCAATAATTCGATAAAGTCCAACCTATTTAACGGGCAGTTTAATAGTATTAATTTGGTGAATACTCAGGTGAAAACTCGAGAAGGTAATCCAGTAAAAACAGGATGGGTAAGTACTAACTGGGCCATAGGGTATAATAGAACGAATGATTATAATAGGAATATAAGTTACACAGGCACGAGCAATAACTCGTACACTAATTATGTAGCAGAGTATGTACAAGGATTAGATGCCTCTCAGCTCGATGCCAATGACGAACAACTGGCAGATGGCTTTTATTATATGGAAAATATGTTTTGGTACGGTTACCTCATAGATTCTGCCAGTAATGGAAATTACTTCGCAAATATGGATAATGTAGCTGGGAATATTGGTCAATCTGGGAAGGTCGTCACTAGAGGTTCTTCTGGTGAGTTTAACCTAGCCTTTGCAGGTAATTATGAGCACAAGGTTTACTTCGGTGCAGCTCTCAATGTACATCGTATAAACTATATGGAGACCAATGTATTTTCTGAGATAGATAATCCCAATACTGCGGGCAATTGGAGTTCTTTTGACTTGACTCGTAATCTGGAGACAAGCGGTCGCGGATTTAGCGGTAGATTAGGAGTCATCTTCAGACCCAATAAAAATATACGTATAGGAGGGACTATGCATACGCCAACTTTACTGAGCCTTACAGATGAATACAGTGATGAGCTATTCGTGCGGTATGATGATGGTAGTTCAGAAGATCTAAATACCATAGAAAAAGAATTTAGCTATACTGTGGTGACCCCTTCTAAGTATGGAATACAGGGAGCATATATCTTTGGTAAAAAAGGACTTATAAGTGCAGAGATAGAAACCTCTGATTACAGTACTATGAATCTGAGCAGTGATGATGCCTTTTTTGATGAAGTGAATGAGACGATTACTGATAAGTATGGTAGAGCCACTACTTTCAAAATAGGAGGAGAGTATGCTATGAATGATTTTAGACTTCGTGGCGGCTTCGCGAGTATAGGTTCTCCCTTACAAAGTGGGAGTGATTATCGGAGAAATGTAGTAAGTGGGGGGATTGGTTTTCAAGAAAAAGCGTGGGCATTTGATTTTGGACTTTCTAGAGAGATGACATCAGATGTATATATGCCATATACTATAAGAAATGCAGAATCTAATGTGGCTAGTTCTAGCCTAATAAACACTAGAATTATGCTCACGTTTACAACTAAGTTTTAAGCCTAAATGTGACTAGTTCGTCTTACTTTTGAAGTGTGAATGATGAAGGAGAAATAAATCCAGAGATACTTAGAAGAATTATGATGGGGGACTTCTCTTCAGCATTTAGTTCTAAGATACAGATATCTAAAGCTAAGCAAACAAAGGAACGAAAAGTAGAGTTTGATCTTCACTTTGAAAATCTGTATCCTACTAAATCATCACTGCCCACAGCTGAAAAACTTAGACTGCAGCTAGAAGCTCTAGATGATTTTATCTTAGATGCTAAAAAGAAGAGTGTACGGTACGCTTACCTCATAGTGGGTAAAGGGGAAGGCGTATTGCGTAAAGAAGTGAAACGAAAGCTTACTTATAAAAAGATAAACCATAGTGAAGTTGCAGATCCGCCTTACTTTGGTAATGCTATTAAAGTCTCCTTTTGAAGTAATAGTGGAAAACGATACATTATTTCAGGTGTTCTTAAATTAGGGGTATTCGTATTTGCAAGTTAAATATGGATGTATATTTTTGATAACAGTTATGAAAAGAAAACTTAATGTAATACTCATCCTGCTTATAGCTGGATGTTGCCAAGCTCAGACACCTGATTATACAGGATTACTTTGGAAAATATCTGGCAATGGTCTAGAGAAGCCAAGTTATCTATATGGTACTATGCACGTCAGTAACAAAGTGGCTTTTCACCTTAGTGATTCTTTTTATAAGGCCATAGAGAGCGTGGATGTAGTGTCTTTAGAGATTAATCCAGAGACGTGGATGGAGACTATGACTAGTGATTATTATGTAGCTGATAATATGGGGAATGCCTTCAGTATGAGGAATAACAATAGCCAGCAGGGTTTTTACAAATCTATCTTTGAGTTAAAGCAGCCAGAGAATAACTCCATAGGGTCAGCTTTGGGAGCAGAATTAGGGATACTAAATTCACTACTCTATCGCACCAGTAATTATTCTGCTGATTTTCAGGAAGACACCTACTTAGATCTATTTATTTTTCAAGCAGGAAAAAAGCAAGGCAAGGAGATAATAGGACTAGAGCTACTAGGGAATACTATGAGGCTCAATGAGCTAGCAGCCAAACCCGAGAATGATAAGAAAAAGAAAAAAGCCATCAAAGAGCTAGCTGAGAGAAAAAAACACGATCTTAGTAAGTTATTAGATGGCAAATCATACGGAGAAGTAATGGAAAATGCCTACAGACTCGGTGATCTGGATCTGCTAGATTCTATGAGTAGAATGGCGAGCACGCCTATAAACCACGATCTTATAATCGCGTATCGTAATGCGGGTATGGCAGATGCTATGGATTCTATCATGCAGACCAAGTCCCTTTTTGCTGGGGTAGGTGCGGCTCACCTAGCGAATAGCTATGGTATGATAAACCTTCTTAGAGAAAAAGGATACACGGTCACTTCAGTAGATGGTGCTAAATCAGACTACGGCAATAGCGTAAAAGAAAAACTAGAAGAAACCTTCATTACACAAGAATTTACGAAAAAGACCTCTTTTGATGGTAGCTTTAGTACCTATATGCCTGGGCCTCTCTACGAGTTTCCAGAGGCAGGTAATACTATGATGGCGGCCTATCCAGATATGGCTAACGGTGCTACGTATGTAGTCACTCGTATGTTCACATTCGCTCCACTTCACGGGCTATCTCAAAATCAGTATTTAGATAAGCTTGATAGTCTCTTTTTTGAAAATATACCAGGTAAAATAGAACGTAAGAACAGAATAGAAATAGATGGTGTGCCGGGTTATGATATACTGAATAGGACCAAAAAGGGAGATGTGCAGCGTTACCATATTATGGTGACTCCCATTGAGCTAATTATCTTTAAGGCAGCAGGAAAGAAGGAATTTGTCCAAAGACCAGAGGTAGATAAGTTCTTTTCAGAGATTCATTTTTATGCTGGAGATGGAGAAGAGTTCTCTCCTAAAAATACCGCATATAAAATTAATCTTCCGGGTACGCCTGTGTATGAAGCAGAAAATAACGCTTTTATGCGTGGATATTGGAAAAAGACTGTGCAAAGTTATGATCAGGATGGCGGATATTATGCAGTGATGAATAAGAGTCTGATGGACTTAGAGTTTATGGAAGAAGACTCCTTCGAAGTACACCAGATTACCAAGTACTTCCACGAGCAGTTTAAATATGAAATAACTGAGCAAAAACAAGACAGTTTGCAGGGATACACAGCTTATTCTGCCATAGGTAAAAAAGATATAAAAAATCTATTTACAAAAACTTTATGTGTAGGTAATCAGTACTACTTACTATTGGCACTTACCACCGAGGAGGCAAAAGCAGAAGCGTTTATGAATAGTATGGAGCTTCTACCTTTTAGCTTCAGGAGACCCTTTGAGCAAAAGCATGATACGGCACGCTTATTTGACGTAGTGACTAATGTAGAGGTGCCGGCAGAGCAAACCTCTTACTATAATTTCTACAGAGATAACGAGGAGGAAGACGATAGTCACTTAGAAGAAACTAAGACTGCAGTATATTATAGTAAGGAGTCAGATGAGACTATCTATGCTCGTTTTTTCAGGTTTCATAAGTACTATTTTGAAGAAGAAGTGGATTCTATATGGAATGATTACCTGAAGGAGATGAAACAAAATACATACTTTGTGAGGATGGATAAGCGTACCGAAAATAATGGTGTTTATATTATGGAGGCAGAGGTAGGAGATACTAATTCAGGTAGAAATATACTGGTAAAGCACATGATAAAAGAGGGTGCTTTGTATTCATTGTACTCTGAGTATAACCATAAGATGCCACGTAGCAAGTTCCTAAATGAATTTTATACCTCGTTCACTCCTTGGGATACCAGTGTAGGTACTCCAGTCATTCAAAATAAAGTAGATATGTTTTTCGCTAATTTAGTCTCAGAAGATAGTACCATTAGAGAAGCAGCTCATGGGTCATTTGATGAGATAGGTTTTGAGGATGAAGATGTACCTAAGATGATACTTGCGTATTCGCAAAACATGAGCGGTGAGCACAGCTTAGAAAATAGAGCAAGTATACTGGACAAAATAGTATACCTGAAACACCAAGATATCTTACCTTTCATGGCTAAGACTATGAAAGAAGTAGGGGACTCTGTGCAGTATCAGATACCTATACTAGAAGCCATAGCGGCTCAGCGTTCCAAAAAATCTGCTCGCATGTTTGTGAATATGCTCACAGAAGAGACTCCCTTGGGTGGAGGAGGATACTCACTTACCAATATGTTCTATTCGTACAGAGATTCTCTGGAACTTTCTAAAGAGATCTATCCAGAGGTGCTCATGCTTGCTTCCTTAGATGAGTATAAGGAGAAGATATACGAGATACTAGCTTCTATGCAAGACAGTGGCATAGCTAAACCTAAAATGTATAAAAAGTACTTGAAGCAAATAGCTTGGGAAGCTAATAACGAAGCTAAAAGGCAGCAGGCGAGCGAAGCGTCTCAAAGTGCAGACTTTTATAAAGAGGAAAGCCGTTCTACACTATATGGGTATGATGATATATTGCTGTACTATGCCACTATCTTAGACCAACACAAAAATACTGCAAAGGCTAAGAAATTTTTTGACAGAGCTGAAAAAATTAATTCTCCTGGATTTAAGATAGATCTGGCATTGGTAAAGCTGCACCAAGGAGAGGATCTAGCCCCTGACACTTGGAAAAAACTCTCTGCCAATAAAAATGATAGAATAGTGTTGTACCAACGCTTGAAAAAAATGGAGAGATTGGATCTATTTCCCAAGAAGTATAATCACGATAGCATAGTCATCTCACTATATGCACAGAAAGCTCGTATAAATCAGTATAGGGATAGTCTCGTTTTTGTAGAGAAGCACTGGGTGAAGCGAGGAGCAGACTCTGGTTATCTTTATTTTTATAAGCACAAGGAAAAAGAGGAAGATTGGGTATACGGCTTCGTAGGTCCTATAGATACTGCTATAGCTGAAATAGAGCGATATACATACGAGTTTGAAGAAGACATAGGTTTCAATAAGTATGAGGATGAATCACTCCAACTAAAAAAAGCTGTACGTACCTATCTCATGGAGAAAAGAAAACGCTACAGAGTAAGTGACGAGCCAGAGTATGAATCACTTACAAGACAACGAAGAAGATTCAATTATAGCAGTTTTTAGAGTATTACTTTACGGAAACAGATATATTCTCAGATAAAAAGAATACTTGCAGCATATACGTAGTCAAATAGATAAATGAAATGGTTAATATTATCAGTAGTCCTCGGATTTAGTAGTCGTACTGTGCAGACCAATACAGTGAAGGTTTACGATAAATTTTCAGAGTTTGAGTCTGACTACTTGCTTAATCCAAGCAGTGATACCACCTATGTTATCAATTTTTGGGCGACGTGGTGTGCTCCGTGTGTGAAGGAGTTGCCGTACTTTGAGCAATTGAGGGCTGCTCATAAGGATAAACCTTTTAAGGTTCTACTCGTTAGTCTAGATTTTAAGTCTAAAGTAGAAAGTAGTGTGATACCGCTCATAGCTAAGAAAGAAATAGAAAGTGAAGTAGTGGTGCTAGCAGATGGCAAAGCGAGTGAATGGATAGACTTAGTAGATAGTACATGGAGTGGAGCTATACCTGCTACATTAGTTATGAAAAATAGTAAACGATACTTCTACGAGAAATCGTACGAGTCATATAAAGAGTTAGAAGAAGATATATTAAAATCCAAATAACATGAAAAAGACAATTTTAGGACTTTTATGCATAGTAGCTCTAGGAGCGGCTACGCTAAGCACAAATGGGTATCAAGTAGGTGATACTGCGGAGGACTTCTCACTTATGGGAGTAGATGATCAGGAGCACAGCCTGGCAGATTATAAAAATGCTAAAGGATTTGTGGTGATTTTCACGTGTAATCACTGCCCGTACTCAGTGGCTTATGAAGATAGAATTATAGCTCTACATGCTAAGTATGGAGAAGACTATCCGGTGATAGCTATTAATCCGAACGATCCTGTGTCGTATCCTTCAGACAACTTTGAGAATATGAAATTAAGAGCATTGGAAAAGGGTTTTACTTTTGACTACCTTTTTGATGATGGACAAGAGGTGTATCCTCAGTATGGTGCTACTAAGACACCTCATGTATTCTTACTAGATAAGGATTTAACTGTCCAGTACATTGGAGCTATAGATAATTCTACTGAAGCAGCAGATGTATCTAAGACTTATCTAGCAGATGCTATAGAGTCATTGAGAAAAGGAGAAAAGATCAAAGTGACAAGTACTAAAGCTATAGGCTGCGGTATTAAGGTCGCAAAGCACTGAGCTGATTAATAATATTTAGGTAGGGGCTATCTGCTGAGCAGGTGGTCCTTTCTTTTTGTATGGTAAGTAGGCCTTTTGTGGCTTGCACGCACTTATAATTATTTTAACACAGTCAGCGTCTGATGTAGGTAATGCTTATTGTAAAAGATATCTACTATAGTATATGATACGGCGTATACACCGATAGGTAGACTTTTGGTTTTTTCTAGCTCAGTTACGTCTCCTATACGCATTACATTTTCTCCCCATCTATTATATACTTCTATTTGAAGTGATTGGATGAATGTAGTACTAAAATTAAGGTAATCATTTAATCCATCAGCATTAGGTGTGATAGACGTAGGTATATAAAAATCTACAAAAGGAAGTGCTAGGATACTCTGATATGCGGTATCAAAACACAACCCTTCATTACTGATTATAAGATATGACGAAAAAGTGCCAGTGTCTGCATACCTATACTCTTGAGTGAAGTTAGGAGAAAGCACGTCACTAAATCCGTCGCCATAATACAATTCTGCAGACGTATGATTGAGTGACTTATCTGCAAATAGATAAGAGACCCTAAACTCCTCAGCACTACCATAATTAGCTGTATAATTAGCCGCAGGTTTAGCCAGTGTACGAGTAGTTATCATACTAGAGTCTGCACATCCCAGCGTATCTCTTACTATGCTGAGCAGAGTAGTACTATTGGCAGATGGGAGGTAGTACACCTCAGACGAGCCTTGCTCGCTCGGCTGTGTGATGGTATTGAGCAGTACAATATCCGCAAAGGTTTTCACGGTAGCCAGTGTAGTGTCAGACTTCCACGTAGTTAATACTGTGCCTTGAGCATCCTCACAGGCATCATCACCGCTTATGCTCACTTTTGGGATGCCGTATATAGTGATATCATTACTACTAGTGTCTGTACACTTAGATACTTGCCCAAAGGCAGTGCTAGTAAATGTGTAGTTTCCAGGAGAGACATACCTATGCTGATGATGCTCTATGGTATCTTTAGCACTTAGAGTACTAGATGTAGTCCCATCATTCCAAGAGTGCATGATATCAGTAGGTTCGTATATCGTAGTATTGGAAGTCAGAGTAATAGGCTGCTCATTTAGGCAAGCATTAATCTCTGCTTCACTGAGACTTATCACTGGTGGAGTATATACTTCAGTGTATACGGTGTCACTATCAGTACATCCATACTTAGTAGAGACTAGTGCTACTAGCTCTATTCTCTTAGGTGTATTTATGATAGTGTTATAGTCTATATGATCATCCTGTGGTAGTAGTACTGTAGTAAGCAGACTTACTCCGTTCACAGACCAGTCTAGGATGCTACTATCCATAGATACTACTGTAGGAGAATATAGCAGTAGAGCATCTACACACGCAGCACTGTCTCCTAATAGAGATAGAGTAGGAAGTGGACGGATGTGTACCGCACGCCCAAAAGTGTCTATACATCCTACATCCGAATAGGCGGTAGAAGTGATGATATGAGCATACACCGTGCTACCGTTTAAGGCTAGCAGCAGACTGTCTGCAGACTTATAGATGATAGGAGTGGATGATATCAAGCTATCTATAGTGCCTAATGAGGTGAGTGCTTTTATGCCGTGGGTGGTAGTGCTATTCTCACATACATTAGTATCTCCCTGCCACAGAGCGGTGGAGCGAGGAGCTACACCTATAGTGAGTGTGTCAGATGCTAGGCAGCCGTCTGTAGTGTATGATTTTAATATAGTCTGATGCCATCCGCTAGGTAGCTGCAGTAATATGTTATCAGCTATTGACGTATCTAATCCTATCGTACTACTACTGCTAGTAAAGTAGACTAAGCTATCATTGCTTTGTTTCAGAGAAAGTCCTTCATTTACACACAGGAGTAGTGTGTCACTCAGAGGAGCATTAGTTATATAATTCGTACTCCATGTATAGTCTGGCTGTGGATTAGGATGAAAAGCTGCTATATAATTAGAATCTATCACTTGCGTACACCCTGCTATGCCCTCACTAAGGATACCATATCCTACGAGTCTATAGTTCAGAGAAAGAGTATCCTCAGTAGCGTACGTGTGAGATATGCTGATAGGATTTAACCCATTGGTAGCTAAACCCAGTGTATCTTTATGGCCATCTCCCCAGTCTAGATAGATGGTCTCGGTGTGCTCTACAGTATCTATCAGCATTACAGTATGCTCTGTGCAGCTGGTATCGGCTACTAGAGTATAGTTAGTACTCATGGGCGGTACAGTTACGTTTATGTCTTTACTCTTGGTCTTGCCATAGCCGCAGTTATTGAATATAGACTTCTGAGTGATGGAATATGTGCCGCTACTATCATACGCATGCAGACTCTGGTCTCCATTAGTTATAGTGCCACTATCATACACTGTACTATCACCATCTCCCCAGTGGTAGGCTACCCGCTGCATGTACTGAGAGCCGTAGTATACAGCTAGGGTGCTATCCGCACAGCTGCTGAAGGCATCAAAACTAGCTCGTATATACGCACTTGGGGAGGTTGTTATTCCTTCATTATTGATATTCCCAGGAAGCGAATACCTGTTATAGCTATGTTGCTCCCCGTTGTATACGTTGGCATTAGCAATTGTGTGTGTATGTGTGCCGTGATTTTCACTCCAATATACTATACCGTCTGGGCCAGTGAATATACTCGTGAATCTAACAATACTCGGCTGAGCGTTCATTGTAGAATAGAACTTACTGAAAACAACTCTTGCTGTGGACGAAGGATTAGGATGAAATCGATCTATTTGGTAGATATTTCTTATGAGTTTATAAGGGTCATTGCAAATAGGAGAATAGGTGTAGGCAACATAAATAAGCGAGTCACTCTCTGAAAATGCTAAGCCGTCTAACACGGATTCGTAGGCTCCGCTACAGAAGTTGTAGTTAGGTAATTGAGCTTTGGTAAGCAAAGGTTTACTGTAGGTGACTGAACCAGTAATTTTATTAAAATCATATAGATTAAGTACATTAGTGCCATCGTCTTCTATTGTGGCTATTTGTGTGCCAGTATTATTTGCTTGTATAGCATTGCCAGCACTTCCGAAATAACTGGTCTGCGAAGTACCATTGCGTGTAGTTCTTTTATACTGATTGATTCCTGAGTTTAGTATCTCAAATGCCAATACATCATTAGTGGTATTGTACAGATGCCAATAGCTTTTGCCAGCACGTATGTTTGCTGTGCCATAATAACTTAATGGTGTCGGTATATTATCTGTAATAGTATTACACGATATACTATCTAGGAGCATGCTGTCATTGGCAATGTGCCAACTAGAAAAACTGAATGCATAATCGTTAGGGAGATTTCTACTTACTGACAGTCTTACTATACTATTGTCTTGAAGTGGTGATAGGAATGCTGTTAAACTAAAGTATTGGACATCATAAGTTGATGCACAAGTATTAATCGGGTGTTGTGCATAAAATTGGTTGGAGAATGTAGTCATACTATCATTACGAAATAGATTGTAAGTGCCTCCTAAGACTGCTCCGTGACAATCGTTCACTAATAACTGGGAATTTAGATACTCGTCCGATAATAGAGTGTCAATTTCTAAACTATCATTTTGAAAGTTAAAGATCATTTTTGAGCCTACCCATATTTTATCTCCTTGCTGTGCTGACGCTACACTGCAAAGAGATAAAAGAATAAGTATAGAAATGAAGTGTCTCATTGAAGTACTTAATTACTGTTTTACTACTTGGATAGTCTCTGTGCCTGCACGAGTAGTGATGGTGACGAAGTAGATGCCTGTACTCCAATCTGTGGTGTTTAGCATCGTTTCTCCTTGACTCAGACTCATCTCAGCCACTTTCTTTCCTAGTAGCTTGTTTACTCGTATTGTGGCTCCAGTACTTAAATCTAATGTCAGCTGATTATAAAATGGATTTGGGTACGCCTTAATTACAGATTGAGCATTTATTTTATTGATATTAACGGGGTCTCTTTTGTAAGATAACCAAGTCGGCTGACAGTAAACTCCATCAGCTATGGGGACCGAGGTAAGCTTTACGAATGGGCCCACAGCTCCGGAAGTTGTGTAATTATTAGTACTAATCGTTGTGCCATCAAGCACAGGGTAGGAATTTGCATTTGAGAATTTGATTAGAGGATTGCTATATGGACTAGCCGAGTAGTATTTCATTTGATTGGCAGGTGCTGGAGTAATATTCTCACTCCAGACGATGTTCCAGTCAGAGTTACTATTAAATGCTATAGATGGGTCATAGTCACCAGGAGGTGAGCTGCCACCTGGGGTGGGCATTACCCAGTCTGTCTTACGTCCGCTGCCTACTATACCGTATTTACAGTTTGATATTCTACTACAGAAGATGTCTAGATTTAGTCGAGTCTCATTTGTATTTAATGTAGGGTCTGTATTGCTAAGGGGGTTCACATCAGGAGCTATTATAATACCTGCTTCGTCTTGTCCACCCTCTTGCATATCTATAGTGATACCAGAGAAATAAGATTTTATGTTATCAGGAGGTCCGGGCGGGCCTGATGGATCTGAGATGTAATAAATTTGATTCAGATAAAATTGAATTCCTGTATTTTGTGGCTTCAGCGTGATGCCATCTAGGATAGTATTCGTGCAGTTTGTTAAAATTATTCCATTCTCTGACAGAGGTTGATTTGTAACGTAGTCCAAATAGTTATTTATATACTCACTTCCAAATTTAGTTCCCTTTATGTGAAGTTTATCGCAGTCATAAGCATAGATACCATTCACAAAATTGTCTAAAATCTTAATCCGGGCATTTGCTCCTTGGGTAGTGTTAGGAGTCCCAGGTAAATTATCATCTCTCTGATCAAAACGTACGCTGTCCATATACGAAATAGTAGAACCTACTGCGTAAAACATAGGGTTAGATGTTCGTTTATCATTTAAAAATGATGCGTATGAATTATTATTAGGGATATCCTTTAAAGAGTTGAATATACATTCTTGTATGTCAAAATCTGAATTTGAGGCAGCAATGTGAACTCCATTGTCTTCGAATTCTGCCTTCTGAACAATAAATTTCGAAGGAGAGTTGAGAATCGTAATCCCTACTTCTGCGTCATATATTTTAGCTGGAAGACCTGCACTTGGTATCCCGATAAAATCTAACTCAACACCGTTTACCACAATTCCTTTCCATGTGCCACAAGAGCTGAAAACGGCACCATCAAGGGTTAATTTAAATCCAGGAGTCACAAGAATTATAGCGTCTTGTTCCATTTTCATATGACCGCCGAGAACACAGTTGCCATTTATAATAAGTGTTTGTCCTATAACGGCATCGGTAAAAATACTAGAGCTACTTAATGTACCTCCAAACTCATATGTTCTATTGTAATTACAATTTGTGCTCAGTACGTTATTATCACACTCAAAGTCGACATTATGAGGAATTATTTCCTGTCCACAAGGACCGTCAACTGTGAGAGTATAAAAACCGGGTCGCCATAATTCATCGATAAAGCTAGAGGCAGATAGGATGCTCACATTTCTCGTCCATACTGGGTTTGAGTACTCTATGTCGGCCATATAGTTTGGTGTCAGTTGACCTAGCACTAAATTACTGCATCCAATTGATGTTTGAGAGTTTGTAATATTACCCGTAGGAAATTGAGTCATTGAAATAGGAGTGTGTACTACACTCTCTACATTATTACTAGGATCAGGATACCACGGGAAGGTAACGGAGTAATGTCCTGGAGCGGTAGGTGAGTAGGCCGTTCCGCCAGTCTGCACTGGAATGGCAGCCGTGGCAGGATTATTGTCATGGTCATTCCACCATTCTATAATACTAGGATTAGGTACGAAGCTATTTGTGACCAGTATGTCGGGGCATCCTACCACTGCGACCCTACCACCTTCTGCAGCTACGATGGGATAACTTTGGCCCATGCTAATGAGGGATAAAGATGTTAAGAATCTGATTAGCAGTGTCTTTAAAATTGGGGGGGGGTAATGTTTAATTTTTTCATAATCTTAGTTTTCTTTAAATTCAAGACGTCTAAAGTAAGAAATTCGTTGCACATAGGCAAATTAGCCTTCCGTGATTTTTTAGCACGAAGGCTAATTTGCAGTTTTCTTGCGGTACAAAAAAAATGAAAGGAAATTCTCCGATAAGGAAATATCTAAACGGGCTCTAACCGTCTCTGTCTAATTTAACTTTAGTCTTTTAAACTTTGGCTTAGACTTTTACTACCCCAAGTCCTCGTATTTAGTGAACTTACCATCATGCCAGAGTTCTTCTATCTCGTAGAAGTCTCTTACCTCTTTTTGAAATACGTGCACCACTACATTTACATAATCTAGTAGTACCCATCTGTTTTGGCCTTGACCTTCACGGCTATTAGGTTTTTCACTCATAGTCTCCCTTACCATGTCTTCCACACTATCCGCTATGGCTTTAGCTTGCCTATCACTATCTCCATGGCACACTACGAAATAGTCAGCTGCTGCTTCATTGATGTGCGATAGATCTATCTTCATAATATTCTTCGCTTTCTTCTCCTGCATGCCTTTTACTATTACTTCTGCTAGTACGTCTGCTGGTTTAATATTTTTTGCCATTTAATGCGATAACTTTGCTGCAAAATTAGTCTAATACTTTAATCTGCTTTCCTTTTTGCACTCGTACAACATAGATTTTGTAAATGAGGTAGATTCTACCAACATCTTCCTGAAGTCTCGGATAAAACAAGGCTTTGCAAAACAGCCTTATGCAGTGAGTGCTGGTAGCCAGTCTGCAGGTAAAGGACAACGAGGGAAACAATGGGAAAGTAAGCCTCACCAGAATATTTTAGTTAGTTTTCTGGTGGCTGATCCTGGAGATGTAGCGAGCCTATCTTGGTTAAATCATGCCGCAGCTCTAGCAGTAGTAGATGTGTTAAATAAAAGGGGTGTAAAAAACAGTTCTATAAAGTGGCCAAATGACGTGTATGTAGGAGAGCGGAAGATAGCTGGGATTCTTACCGAAAATATAGTAGCAGACAAGCGAGTGAGACAAGCTGTGATAGGCATAGGACTGAACATAAACCAGCGAAGATTTGAAGAATATAAGGCTACGTCAATCTCCCTAATCACTGGAGAAGAACACAATACAGTAGATGTACTTCACGAACTCTATGATTCGTTTTATCAACGAATTACCGAAAATAGCAGCTCATTGCTCGAAGAGGTGAATGCTAAGTTATATAAGCTGGGGAAAAATGTAACCTTTGAGAGAGATAACCGTATGGAAGAATATCAGATATATGGCATTCACTCCAGTGGAAATTTGCTGGTAAAAAATAATGAAGATATCATTCAACTAGAGCATCATAAAGTAAAATGGATACATTAAAACTATGCATCGACATAGGCAATACATCTACTAAAGCCGCCGTATATAGCGGAGACAGCGAAGTAGAATATATCGAACTTTTTACAGTAGATGATTATAAACGAATCACAGCAAATCCTACAGAGCTACTAGTCTCCAAGACCGGAAGCTATCCTGAACTTGAAGCCTTACTGAGCCCAGAGCATTATCTCAGCCATACTACTCCATTACCTATAGCATTAGATTATGATACTCCCCATACTTTAGGTATAGATAGAATAGCCAGTGCGGTAGCAGCATTTTATATAGACCCTATATTTCCTTGGCTTATAGTAGATTTAGGTACGTGTCTTACAGTAGATTTATTAGTTGATGGCGTATTTCTTGGAGGACTGATAGCTCCAGGAGTGCAGATGAGGCTAAAGGCTATGCACACCTTCACAGCAGGTTTACCATTAGTGGCATATAATTATGACGTTCGCTTCCCAGGGAAAAGTACAGAGGAGTCACTACAGGTAGGAGTCTGTCAGTCTATCGGATACGAACTAGAAGGTTACATACGTGAAATGAATATACAGTTTCCGGGACTCAAAATCGTTGATTGTAGTAGAGTTAAGATACTTTTTGGCAATGAGGTTAAAAATGAGATATTCGCACGCTCAAAATCAGTGCTGCATGGACTAAAAAATATCATAGAATACAATGCTAAGAATTAATAAAATATGGGCTGTAGTCTTGCTATTTGCCTCCTTTTCTGCATTAGCTCAATCTGGCACTAGCTCGCCATACAGCATAGCGGGTATAGGAGAACTAAAGTTTGGAGGATTTGATCAACACAAGGGTACCGGTACTGCATCCATAGCTCAACGCAGTAAAAATACGTTTTCATCACTTAACCCTGCTTCGTATGCCAATGTCGGCTTTACTATTTTTGATGTTGGGGCGAGTATGAGTTTAGGTAAGCTTACTGAAGAGGATTTAGATCCATCATTTACAAGGGCTGGTAATTTTAATTATTTTGCGATGGCTTTTCCCATAGATGCTAGTAAAAAAATGGGAGTCAGCTTTGGTACGAATCAGTATAGTGATGTAGGATATACGATTAGGAATAACATAGCGGATACACCATCTTACTATAATCAGTATCGCGGTAGTGGGGGACTCAGTAGAGTGTATCTTGGATATGGTATTGAGATAATCAAAAACTTAAATATTGGGTTAAATGCTAATTATATTTTTGGTAATGTAGCTTCAGCCAACACTGCGATATATCCGAGTAGTACTACTCGTTTCAGTTTTGTAGATGAGACATACTTCGCGTATGGCGGAGCAAGCTTGGACTTTGGTGCTCAGTATACTATACAGCAATCTGTACAGAAAGAAGGAAAGGATGCTGTGAAACTTAATCATACGATAGCCGCCGCATACCAAGGAGCTACAAATTTGATAGGTGATGGATATAGATTTTCACAGACAGTAGTTGGGACTCGGTTTGCATTAGGGGAGGAAGTGCCTATAGATACTATTCTTTTTGAAGACAATAAACAAGATACTACGACTAAGCCTATTGGTTTTACACTTGGCTATACGTTAAACTATGGTGATATATGGGCACTGAGTTTAGAAGCTGAACAAAATTTTTGGTCTGGTATTACTGATGGTAGTAAAGGTAATACGTTTTTTGATAACACCCGACTAGCTGCAGGTTTTAGCATCATACCGGTACCTAAGTACGGAAATAAGGGAGGTTACCTCAAGAAGATAGAATATCGTTTAGGAGCAAGGTATGAAAACCTTTACTATAACTTCGATGAGCAGATCTCAGAAGTTGGCATCAGTTTTGGACTAGGTTTACCCATAGTAAAGTCCGTAAGAATAGAAGAAGAGAAAGTAGCGATCGTAAGTAGAGTAAATCTAAGTGCGGAATATGTAAAGAGAGGAAGCACAGCAAATGGATTCATACAGGAAGATTATATTAACATAGGAATAGGATTAAATTTAAACGACAAATGGTTTACAAAAAGAAAATATCGATAAACAACAAGATGAAAAAGTATTTTTTATTTATGCTAATGGCTTTCGTAGGGATGACAGCGATAGCTCAAGATACAGATGAAGACGAGGATGGAGAAGATGATAGTCCAACTGCTTGTCAAAATAAGTGGGGTGCAGACAGTGTCACTACAGCTAAGAAGTTGTCATTATTTAATCAGTACTATCAAGAGAAAAAGTACGTAGAGGCATTTCCATACTGGAAGTATCTTTTCGAAAATGCTCCGTGTATTCAAAAAAGAATCACATTCAGTGGTCCATATATTATCAAAAAAGTACTCAGAGAAGAAGAGTATAAATCAAGATTTAAAGGATTAGTGGATACTCTTCTTTCGTGTCACGATAAGAGAATTGAGTTTTTCGGTCAAGAAGGATACGTGCTCGGAAAGAAGGCAGATGATATGGCTAAGCTTTCCCCTTCAAATCGCGAAGAAGCACTCATACTATTTAGCAAGTCACTGCAGATGCAAGGAGATAACACCAAGTATGATGTGCCTAAAGACTTTATTTATGCTGGGGTAAAGCAGTATAAGAAAAATGATTTAAGTTTAGACAGCTTGTTTATGATTCTGGATGAAGTGACCCCTATTATAGACGCTAACATAGCCATTTATACAGCTGAAAGTGTGAGTGCTAAAGATTCTGCTAAAGGAGTAAAATGGCTAGCAACTCAAGATGCCGTTATAGGTATGATGAAACCCTATCTAGATTGTGATAAACTAGAGGAGCTTAAGAAGCCTTACTATGCAGACAAAAAGAGTGATGTCGCTTGGTTGAAATCTACTGTGAAACTTCTAGATAGAGGTGGATGTGAAAGCAAAGCATTTTACCTTGAGTGTTCAGAGGCATTATTTGCTCTTGAGCCGAGTAGTGAAGCCGCACTTGGTTTAGCCAAAGCATTTGGTAAGCAAGGTGATGATACTAAAGCAGTGGTTTATTACACTAAAGCAGCAGACTTAGCACCTAATGGCGATGCTAAATATGACATATGGATCAAACTAGCTAAGACTGCCAAGAATAATAAGCAGTATAGCACAGTAAGAGAGTACGCTCGTAAAGCACTCGCTATAAACGCCAATAGTGGGGAAGCATATATTCTAATAGGAGATGCATATGCTGCCAGTGCGACTAGCTGTGGTAGCGGAGACTTAGGTAGAGGAGGAGTCTATTTAGTAGCTGTAGATAAATACGTTAGAGCTAAGAGTGTAGATCCTAGTGCAGCTGAAGCAGCACAAGCTAAAATAAATAAATACACTGGTTACTTCCCAGAAAAAGAAGTTGCATTCTTCAAGGGTATAAACAATGGTGATAGCTACAGAGTAGATTGCTGGATAGGCGAAAGCACTACCGTACGCACCATAGGAGGATAATAGCTATGCTATTTCCTAAACATATAACTAAGGCGGCAGTACTATTTACTGCCGCTTTTTTCATGGCTTGCAGCGGTGACCGATCTACTCAGGACATGAGTGATTTCAATGCTACTATGGATAGCCTCAGTGTGGAGGTAGCTAATGAAGTGCAAATCACCTATACTGACTCAGCTATACTGCGAGCTACTATAGCCGCTCCTGTGATGAAGAGATTTCCAGATAAAAAAGACCCGCGATTAGAAATGCCTGCGGGCGTGCACGCAGTGTTCTTTGATGGCATGGGAGATACTAGTAGTCAGCTAGATGCTAAGTACGCTATGCACTATGAAAAAGAGGATCGTATAGAGATACGTGATAGTGTGCGTGTGCTAAACAGAAATGACGAGGAGATAAAAACGGACGAACTCATCTGGGACAAGAAAAAAAGAAGAGTCACTTCAGATAAGCCAGTACGAGTGCGTATTCGCAATGAGAAAATTATCTTAGCTGAGGGTTTTGAAAGTGATGAAGACTTCTTAAATTATAAGTTTACCAAGGTGACGGGTATAGTATACCTAGACGAAGAAATAGGTGAGGAAGAGTAGGGTCTATAAATTCAGTTCTTCAATCATTTATTCTATCATTGTATAATGAAAAATTTGCCACGTATATTACAAATCATCTGGATGCTTGTAGCAGCAGTAGCTGTGTTCGAAGCATTTAATATCTTAACTTCAGATAGTCCGGAGAAAACTACTGGTTACTTATTTATAGGTGTAGCATTATTTGCAATCATGCGATATTTTATGCTCCGACGAAGACAGTTCAATCAGGATAAGAAAGACGGGAAGTTAAAGTAGATAATCCTTATATATTAGCTCTCGGTTGTAAGTTTCTTAAATTCAAGTCGTAAATGCAACCCCTAGATTAAGAGGTATAGGGTGTAACAAAAATAGCGGATTAGGGGCTAGCCCCTAATCCGCTACGGAAAATGTTACTACCTTTAC
>Ga0222647_1000230_pt1 | contig 30271 bp, 25 predicted proteins | sample AntAcemetagen333_FD_179864 | JGI IMG/M metagenome (GOLD analysis project Ga0222647, IMG submission 179864) | Saline water microbial communities from Ace Lake, Antarctica - #333 | ecosystem: Environmental > Aquatic > Non-marine Saline and Alkaline > Saline | place: Antarctica: Ace Lake...
TGGCTCAATTTCAGGCGAAGGTTGTTCCGGGATGTAGAAAAAACAATATTATCGGCAGAAGCGATGTTACAAATAGCCTTTATCTCCTTTATTGTCAATAAACTATAAATCCAAAACATACTCTAAAGGCTATTCGTCGCAATCAAATCAAATCCCTATAATGCTTTTGGAAGAACCCGAAGCAAATTTACATCCAGCTTTTCAAAGTAAGCTTGCTGATTTATTTTCGGAGGTAGCCGTAGATTATGAACAACAACTTATTGTTGAAACCCACAGCGAGTATATGGTTCGTAAATTCCAATATTTAGTGGCGAAAGGGAAAATAAAAAAAGAAGATAGCGTCATCTATTACTTCCACGACCCTAACAACGTACCCAAAGGCGAGAAGCAAGTAAAACGCATTGATATTTTAGAAGACGGCAGTTTATCCGATGATTTTGGTACGGGATTTTTTGATGAAGCAGCAAATTGGGAATTGGAGTTGCTTCGTTTGAAAAACAACAAAGCTCGGCAGAACTGATATGAAGATTTATCTAGACTTTGCTTTCCTAGAAAACTTCTTCTTGAACCCAGACGATAGTGATATGTATTATCTCTTAAAAAGATTGCTATGCTCCGCCCAAAGTCCTGCTAAATTGGTTGTAAATTTCGATTTTGAGGAAGCCTATCAAAACCCCGAAAAGAAGGTAATATTCAGACAGATTATCAATAGATTTTCTGTCTCTAATTTGACTTTTAGCGATAAAGTGACAACGGCGGATTTTTACGAAACATCAACGCCAACATTTTTATTTATGGATAGCGTGCAAGAGCCTGTTTCTAAATTTGGCTGCTTTTCATTGAAATCCACCAACTTAAAAAAAGCGGACGTTTTACTCCACGGGGAAAGATATCGGATAAAGCGTAAGGACAATAATTGGGCGAAGCTTGCTAACCACAAATTGCCGTGCAACGCATTGATCATGACCGACAACTACCTTTTTCATAACGATAAAACTTTTGAAAGTACACTGTCTATCTTGTTCAACTTAATGCCGAGTGAGTTAGCGATGGACTTTGATTTAACCATAATTGGTTACGCTCCGAAAGACTTTAAACCTATTACCAGTCAAGCAGAGCGGTTATTGAAAATCCTCCAAGAAAAGTACCCTTATAAAATCAATTTGAGTATCGTTCGGGAAAATCATCACGGGCGTTATATTCACACGAATTACGGACGTTTTCAATCGGAAAAAGGTTTTGGATTATTCCAGAACGAGAAACTAAAACCTGCTGACGAAACAACGCTTGAATACAGCCCCATCACAGAGTTTGGTCTCTATACAACCGTCTTCGAGGTAAGAGAAGACGAATTAGAAAAATGCAGGAAATATTGTATTGTTGAACGAATGCCCGATAAGCAATTTGGATCAAAAAAGAACAGGTTATTGGGTTGATACTTAGTACCCGACCAAGGGTTACACCTCAGTAGAAAAAACCATTAACGCAGTTTTTAATTATCCCACTGGGATTACATTCTTGAATTCCCTCTATAAGTTCTAGAAGTTCTACTTCTATAAACGAGTATTTATCATACATTGGGTTGTGCCTTGAAATAAACTGTCAGCAAGCATTCTTCGTAAAAATATTGCAGCACCTCGGTGCGAGCATTTGGCAGAAACGCAAAGCGTTTAAATAAGTATTTTAAGTCCCGTCAGGACGACCTAATGAATGGGACAAACTCATACCATAACCCGCTCAAAATGGCCGTGTATGTAAAATCGTCCCGATGGGACTGCAAGATATATTCCTGCACTATTATTACTACCGAGCGTCAGCCGCCAAAAAGTCAATCCTACAGATTTTCAAGCGTTGTGAACTATCAGTAAATTAGCACAAAAAAGCATCTCCCTCAAAACCCAATCAGCATCTTCCCCGCCGACATATTTTGTTGATAATCAGCTAACGCCGTAAAGACTTCTTCAGGTTTTACGATGCGGTTGATATTCGTTTCAAAACCATCTCCCAATACTTTTTGCACTTTTCGAGTGTCGATAATGGTTTGGAATAATGACTTTCGAGTAACCTCTTTACTCAGCCAATAGCCTTCGATGTGGTATTCGTTGAAAATAAAGTCTTCGGGGATTAACAGTCCGGGCTTTTCGTATTCGAGTCTTCCGTAAATTATCCAACGACTTTTGGGGGGCATATTATGCAGGATTTGAGCGGGCAAATCTCCGCCACCAACAGCGTCAAATGCAATCGTCGCTTTTAAAGATTTTGCGGTTTCTTTTAATTCTTTAAAAAAATCAGGGGAGTCGCTGATTAAGGCTTTATCAATTCCTAAACTTATAAGTTCGTCGGCTTGCTCTTGTCGCCGTACGATACCAATTACTTTAATGCCTTCCTGCTTGGCAATGTGCAACACCATTTTGCACAGTGCACTCGCGGCGGCGGTCAACACCACGGCTGGGTGGTTACCCTCCTTAATCCTTTTGATAAAACCCAACGCCGTTAGGGGATTCACAAATAACATACTCCCTTGCTCCAACGAAACGTTTTTATTCAACGGAATGCACTGTGCGGCGGGAACTCGCATGTACTCCGCCCACGTGCCGTCACCATCATTTGGAGGAGAGCAGGCAACGCGTTTACCTTGCCAGAGGCTTGCCAAAATTCCCCCGCCAGATTCTACCACCGTACCGCTTCCTTCTAAACCTGGCACAACCGGATAGGGCTTCTTGATACCGTACTGTCCGGTTAAAAATGCCAAATCCGAGGGGTTTACGGGAGCGTACGCCATTTTCACGATAACCTCGCCTTTCTTAGGTTCGGGCATGGGCATTTCGGTAAACTCTAATTGGTTCGGGGCGATGAGTTGGAGGGCTTTCATTATTTTAATTGAAAATATAATATTGAAAATTTAGGATTCAAAATTTACGCTGAACCTTCCTCACCATCGGCGGGGAGATTTAGGCTTGGTTTAATACAACTCCTCTGACCTTTCTAAAAGTAAAATTGAAGATTGCGGAACGATGACATACTTCTCATCTGCATACTGAATATCGATGGCATTGCGGCGGAGGTAAATCGCTAAATCACCTTCTTCAGCTTGTAATGGCATATATTTAACTTTTTCATCCGCGGCTTTCCACGGTTCGTCATCGCTGTTTGCGGGAAGCGGGTAGCCCGGACCGACTTTAATTACGTAACCACTTTGCACTTCCTCTTTTTCGGTAACGGTAGCCGGTAAGTACAACCCCGAGCCAGTTCGATCGCTCGGATTTTTAGGTTTTATCAGGACGCGGTCACCCACGACCATCAAATTTGTTAGTTTATTATCTGCTGAAACTCCGATCACGGTTAATGGTTAATGGTTAATGGTTAAAAACTGAAGCTACGCTCAAAAGGTTTCTCAGAAGGAACGCAACCCGTCTAGGTACGCAGAACCGCCTAATTGTCGGATTCCACGAGCAATAGCGGAAGTTCGACGGCTGACGTAGGGGCCGGGTTTCGCCGCTGACCATTTCTTCGGACTTGGCAGAACCGCTGCTAAACGAGCGGCTTCCTTTCGGGAAAGTTTAGCGGCAGGTTTACGGTAAAACTTCTGAGAAGCTGCTTCCACACCGAAGGTCAATTTTCCCATTTCGGCAACGTTGGCGTAAACTTCCAAGATGCGTTTTTTACCCCAAATCACTTCTATCAAAAATGTAAAGTAGGTCTCTAATCCTTTTCTTACGTAACCTCTCGACTGCCAACAGAACACATTCTTGGCTGTTTGCTGCGAAATGGTGCTTCCACCGCGTAGTTTTTTACCTTTTTGATTATTCTCAAACGCTTTTTTTATTGCCCCGATATCAAAACCAAAATGATCAGGAAACTTCTGATCTTCGGCGGCAACGAGGGCAATCGGAATTTCCTTCGACATCTCGTCGTACGGAACCCAATCGTAATACAATTCACTACTTCCTTCCCCAAGAAGAGCATCAACTTTTTGATCAATCATGGTGATGGTTATCGGAATCGGGACGAATTTAAAAATTACCACTGAACCAACGGAAATTATCAAAAAATACGTAGCAATCCTCGTAAAAAAATTGAGGATGCGGCTACCCATACCTGCTTGTTTCTGGGAGCGTGATGCGTTGTTCTTTTTCCTTATCATTAATTTTATCTATGTTTTTTTTTAAAAGGTTTAAATCAAAGGTCCTTCTGCTCATTTCTCACGATTAAATAGAATTCATTTCCCAAAGGTAAGTATCCGTAGTCATAAATAAACGTATAAGTACCCCCCTTTCGGGTAGTATGCTGATGAGTCATCAGGTTAAAATCAAAACCGTTTTTCAGTAATTGACTACGGTGAGTTTTGTGCGTATCTACCGGACACATCGCTGCTAATATTCGGCGATTTTTACGCAGCCGATTATTGGTATTCCGAATCACTTTCGTTGTATCGCTATTCAGGCGATTATTATAAGCGTTACGGCACAAATCAGAACAGAACTTTTTATCAATTCGTCCCTTTATTTCCGTTCCGCATTCGGCACATTGTTGCGTCGTTTCCATAAACTTTAGCTCACATTCAATAATATAATTATTTATCTAACCTGTATTCTCCTTCCAAAACTTCGATCAACACTTCAATTTCTGTAATTGCGTCTTTATTTATTCCTCCGTAAATATGCGGAAACTTCTCACCGTCTGGTGCTACTTCGTAAATTGGTTTATTAGTCAACTTTTCTTCGTCTATTTCGAGTTTTAGCACATTTCCTACACCTTTATAAAAGCGTCCTAAAACCCCCGACAGTTGCTCAATAGTGCAACAATGGATAAAATTTTCATCGCTGAAAGTCTCGGAGAAATAAATACCTCGTTTATCAAAAGTCTGCCAATACGAGGGTTCTACAAGGTGAAAAATCATAAATTATGTTGAGGTAAATATTACAGTAAGTCAATTTACGTCATTATTTCTTCTTAAAAAACTGATATTTCGTACTTCAACAATTAGCTTTCTGATTCAGAATATTCGATATTTTGACAAATAGATAAACCACAACGTCATATTCATAGTTGCATTAACAATTTAAATCGTTTTTCAAAAACAATCAGATGGCTAATTCATTCAGCAAACGTCGCGAACCGCTTCAATTTATGCTTTACCTCGGCATATTGGGCAGTGCGTTGCTGTTCTTTTTTGTATTGTTTGTTTTCGTCAGACGCGAGTTCGACAATCAGGACCTTCGTGTTCCGATACCAAATTCATTCTGGATAAGTACGTTGGCAATTATTTTGAGCAGCGGTACAATTAGCGGTGCCAGGTACTTTTTTGATAACGAGAAATTCAATGATTACCGACTAGCTATATCAGTTACATTTGCACTTGGCATTATCTTTTTAGCGTCGCAGGCGTGGGGGTGGCGAGAACTCTTTAATCAAAATATTCGCCTTGACAATGATACTGCTGGCTCGTTTGTTTACATTCTCTCAGGTCTCCATTTAGCTCACACAATTGGCGGTATTTTGACCTTGGTGGTCGTTCTGTATGATGCCTTCCGCAATAAGACGTACGTTGACTCTTTCGTTTACAGCGTGAATCCGCCCAATCAATTACGGTTAAAACTTACGACTATTTATTGGCACTTTATCGACATTTTGTGGTTGATATTATTCGTATTTTTGCTGTACCATGCTGCACAAAACTAAGGGAATCATTATAAACTTTATACCCTACCGCGAGACTTCCATAATTGCGAAGGTTTACACGGAAGAGTTTGGAATTCAAACCTATATCGAAAATGGCGTTCGGAGTAGTCGTGGCAAGAACAAAATGGCATTATTCCAGCCTGCTACCTTGCTAGAATTGGTCGTTTACATGAACCCAAAGAAAGAGATACAACGCATTTCTGAAATCAAATGTAGTCATCCGTACGAAACTCTTCCGTACCACATTCTGAAGTCAAGCATTGCTCTATTTATTATGGAGATACTGCATAAATCCCTCCAAGAAGAATCGGAGAATAAACCGTTGTTCAACTTTCTGAACCAAACATTCATTGACCTCGATACGGTAAAAGAGGATTTTGAAAATACCCATTTACAATTCCTGCTTAATTTTGCATTTTACCTCGGATTCGCTCCGCAAACGGCGAAAGAAATTGGTTCTCAATTCAGAGAAAATAATGTTCCCGTAATGCTTTCGCCAGAGGTTGAAAACGCCCTGAACCAACTCATTCGCGGAGATAATCCCACAGAAATAGGCATGAACCGTACGCTACGAAACGAGCTACTGAACGTACTAATCGCTTTCTATCGGTTACACATCGAAAATTTATCCGAAGTCAAGTCGATGACAGTTTTGCGAGAAGTATTGGGTTGATTACTAAAGCTAATTAGACCGACAGACCCACAACATCGACGTTGAAGAAACACAGTTTCGATTTTATTTTTAACTTGCGTTATCAAAAAATCAACCTTTCTTCATGAACAAACTGACAAAACTTGTCCTCCTACTTTTTATTGTCGGAAACGCCGTTGCCCAGCCCGGACAAGGCTCGCACTGGACTCCCGACGGCAACGGTTACTACACCATTAAAGCCGGTCAAATAGTATTATTTAATTTGACCTCTCAAAAAGAAAGCGTCGCCATCACTAAATTGGCACTTACGCCAAACGGCGAAGTAAATTCACTCAAAATAAAGGATTATGCTTTTTCCGAAGACCAGTCAAAGGTATTAATTTTCACGAACTCACAACGGGTTTGGCGATACGAAACCAAAGGAGATTATTGGGTTTTAGACACCAAAAATAATAAGTTAACGCAACTCGGGAAAGACCTCCCCGAAGCCTCATTGATGTTTGCCAAGTTTTCACCCGACGGCAAAAAAGCCGCCTACGTTTCCGAACGGAATGTTTACGTAGAAGATTTAGCAACTTCAACGGTTAAAAAACTGACCTCAACCGACGGTCAGCCCCGACTAATCAACGGTACGTTTGACTGGGCGTACGAAGAAGAGTTTAGCTGCCTTGACGGCTTCCGTTGGAGTCCTGACAGTAAGCACATCGGTTATTGGCAAATTGATGCGAATACGATTCGTAACTTTCTAATGATCAACACTACGGACTCTATTTACGCCTACACTATTCCGGTTGAATACCCGAAAGTGGGCGAAGCTCCGTCGGCTTGTCGAGTTGGAGTGGTGAATATTGACAACGCCAAAACCACGTGGATGAACGTACCAGGCGATAGCCAACAACATTATATTCCTCGTATGGAACGGCTGGCAGACGGCAGTGGCTTCATTTTGCAGCAACTTAACCGCAAGCAAAACAGTAGCAAGTTATTTTACACAAACGCAAAAACTGGAGCGGCAAACGCCTTTTATTCCGAAACGGACGATGCTTGGGTGGATATTCGGGCAAACTGGGATTCTGGCAACGGCTGGCACTGGATTGAGAAAGGCGAGAAGTTTTTATGGGTAACCGAAAAAGACGGCTGGCGACACATTTACTGCGTAAGTAAAGACGGTAAAAACGAAAAGCTAGTAACTAAAGGTAATTACGACGTAATCGACCCATTGGCGATTGACGAGGAAGGTGGTTACGTTTATTTCACCGCTTCCCCCGAAAATGCTACCGAAAAGTACCTGTACCGCACCAAAATAAACGGAAAAGGTACTGCCGAATTAATGACCCCAAAAGTTCAGGAAGGAACGCACGGTTATCAAATTTCACCCAACGGCAAATTTGCTTACCATAACTTCTCCAATTACTACACCGCACCGATGAAGGAATGGGTAAACCTACCGTCGCATTCGGCATTGGATGCAGACGAAAGTATTGCGTTGAAGTTTGATGCCTCTAAAAAAGTAAGTTCAAATGTTGAATTTTTTCAAGTAACCACCGAAGACGGAACCACGATGGACGGCTGGATGGCAAAACCTGATAACTTCGACCCCGCCAAGAAATACCCCACCGTTTTTTATGTGTATACCGAACCCGCCAGCCAAACGGTAGTAAATCGATTCGGAACGGGCAGAAACGGGCTCTACGTCGGAGATATGGCGAAAGACGGCTATATCTACGTTTCGGTGGAAGGCCGCGGTGCTCCCGCTCCAAAGGGACGGGCGTGGAGAAAATCTATCTATAAAAAAATCGGAATCATAAATATTCGCGATCAGGCAATGGCAGCAAAGAAAATGATGGAAACCTACCCGTTTATTGACTCCGAACGCATCGCCGTGCACGGTTGGAGCGGCGGTGGTTCGACTACCTTGAATTTGTTGTTTCAATATCCTGAAATCTACCAAACGGGTATTGCCGTAGCCGCCGTGGCAAATCAATTGAGTTACGATAATATTTATCAGGAACGTTACATGGGCGTTCCACCGGAAGATTTGGACGGTTTCGTGCAAGGTTCACCCATTACGCACGCTAAAAACCTTGAAGGAAACCTACTTTATATTCACGGTACGGGCGACGATAATGTGCATTATCAAAACGCCGAAATGCTCGTAAACGAACTGATAAAGCATAACAAACAATTTCAGTTTATGCCGTACCCAAACCGTTCACACGGCATCTACGAAGGCGAAGGTACCCGCCGCCATTTAAGCACCTTATTTACTAAATTTTTGAAAGATAACTGCCCTCCGGGAGCGAAGTAAGTGCATTAACAATTTTAGATATACGATTTGTAAAAGTTGAATTCCTTATTATAAATCAACGTGTTAAAACTTTAGAACGCCTCGTAACTTACGGGGCGTTTTTTGTTGAAGAGGTTTGATGTATAATTATCAAGCACACGCAACCCATTTGCTTCATAATTTGAAAATATTTTATAGATTACGTCCGGATATTATAAGTATGTAATCTACAAATAATGATAAACCCATATAAAATATATCTTGACGGTTTCTTTGAAAACCTTCTTTACTTTCGACACATAAGTGGTCGAATTGATAAAGTATTTCACAAGGAAGTCAAAGACTATAGTAAGGATAAGAACATAATTAGTTTCACTTCAGCTCTTGTTATCAGCGACTGGACAAAACCAACTGATAATGGATGGGAAGTAAATTTTCACACTGGAATTGTTACACACACATCAAAAGACAATTATGAATTAGAAGTAAGAAAAATATTTTCCAAACAGCTTTGCCTACTTTATGCACAATCTTTTGAAGCGTTTGAAAGGTTCGTTAAAGATTGTCTCTTCGATAAAATAGAACGGGATGAATCAATTAGAGAATATACTATTTCCTTACTTCCTAAAAATCAGCAGTCATCAATTGTAAGAGGAAAAATGCCGGGAGGTGGCAATCTTTTTAAAGTATTAAAAAAAGGGGGTGGTGAGACTTTTAAGAATTTTACAGAGAAAAATAATTTAAATATAAAATTCAGCGAACTATGGACAATATTATCAGAGGCAAGACATTCCATAACACACATGGAATCAGAAATTAAATTTGAGTTAATCAATAAAACGAAACATCATGGTGAAATTTTCGAGTTCTTATTTAACTCTAATCAAATATCCTCTAACTTAATATCAATAGAACTAGATTATCAGAAATTTGAAAGACTAATCAAGCGGTTTTCTGAATTTGCCTACCAAATTTTTAAAGTACTGAGTGTTGAGGAGGAGCTAGAGTGGGAGAGCAATAATTAAATAAATACGACACACAACACCGCATATAACAATCAGCCAGCCTAAGTACCCGCTCGCCGTATATGCAATCGACGTCCGTTCGTCGTCCATCACTTCCTATAACGCCAAGAATTCTACAAATACCTGAACACCCAAACTTTCGTACATTTGTACTATGGAAACTAAACAAGATATACTGATTGACTTATCAGAGTTTAAAAAGCGGCTTACACAAGAAATGCCTAAAGTTCGTAGATAAATTCGTCTGTATGAGGAAAAGCGAACTAACGGGCAGCTAACTAAAAATCCAGCTCCTGCTCCTCAGTTTAATGTCTAAACCTACATTATTAATAGTTGCGGGTTGTAATGGCTCAGGCAAATCATCGTTTTCAAAGGAACGTTACCAATAAAGGAGAAAATATCCCTACAACTCCCCTTTCCCAAACCGCAAATTCATCTAAAAACACCAACAGTATTTGCGGTTTTTTACGTGATAGATATCACAGATAGTTGCGGAGTCAACCTTTAATTTTGGAGCAAAACTAAAGGTTGATAACTTATTATATTGTCGGTTCAATTATTATTCTTCATTTTGCAATTGGCATCGGCTACGTATTGTATAAAGTCGACACCGGTGAATCAAAAGATAAAACGAAAAGGAATATTCTTTAGAATTTGAGAAAGTTATTAATAATGGAAAAGATAAAAATCGCGTTAGACTGGACACCCAATATCAACCATATCGGGTTTTTTATTGCCAACGGAAAGGGCTTTTTCGCCGACCAAGGTTTGGCAGTCGAAATCATTGACCCTTCGGTTGATAATTACGAAATAACACCCGCCAAAAAAGTAGAACTCGGCGAAGTAGATTTCGCGTTATGCCCGCTGGAAAGTGTTATCAGTTACCAAACGAAACCCCAGCCTTTTGCCCTAAAAGCCGTTGCCGCTATTTTTCAGGAAGACCTGAGTGCCATCGCTGTAAGAAGTAGTGATTCTATCACTTCGCCCAAAGGTTTAGACGGCAAAACGTACGCATCGTACAAAGCACGCTACGAGGATGAAATCGTGAAACAAATGATTCGTAACGACGGTGGTACGGGTTCAATAGAAGTAGTTTATCCCGAAAAGTTGGGCATTTGGGAAACTATTGTGAACGGCAGTATAGATTCCACGTGGATTTTCCTCAACTGGGAAGGCGTTGAAGCCGAATCAGAGAATATTCCGTTAACTTATTTTAAAATGCGGGACTTCGAAATCCCGTATTCGTACTCTCCGGTTCTTGTCGCGTCGGAACAAAACATTGAGAGTAAATCTGCTTCGTACAGAAAGTTCTTAAATGCCCTGAAGCGAGGCTATCAATTCTGTAAGGAACATCCAACAGAAGCAATCGAAATACTCGCTAAATTCGTCCCTGAAACAGATAAAAGCATTGACTTAGGTAAAGCATTGGCAGAATCCGAAGAAGCTTTCGGCAGCGAAGAGGATTGGGGAATAATGGACGCTGATAATGTCACCGAATTCTTGAACTGGTTGCACAAAAACGAGTTAGAAACGCAAAAAATTGCGGTTTCAGACCTTTTCACGAACGAGTTGCTGCAAAGCTCTTAAAACTCGTTTCTCACAAACCTCCTTCCCAAACCGTAAACTCAGGAAACGAATTTTGAAAATCGGGTTTTTTATCGAAAATCCCGTAAACTGTGCTACCACTTCCCGTCATGGAAGCGTAAGTTGCTCCCATTTCGTACAAGTCATTCTTTATTTTCGGAATGGCGGGGTATTTACCCGACAACGAATTTTCAAAATCATTTTTGACAAGATCTTTCCACTCTTCCATCGGTCGGAGAATAGCTCTTTTCATTCCCGTTTCCCATTTACGTGGTTGCACGTCAGCGTAAGCTTCAGCGGTTGAGATATGAATATTCGGATTCACAACTACGATATATTTACCCGATAAATCAAGCGTAGTTTCCATGAATTGATCACCCTTATCATAGCAAAATGCGGGTTTATTTTCAATAAAAAAAGCACAATCGCTACCCAGTTTACGGGCAAGTTCCTGTAAATCTTCTTTAGAAAGTTTCAACTCAAACAAGTCATTGGCAAGTGTGAGAGCAAATGCTCCGTCTGCCGAGCCACCGCCCATCCCCGCTCCCATCGGGATAACTTTATGCAAATGAACAATGCTTTTAAAAACGGCAACGTCAGTTTTCGCTTTTATCAACTCCAATGCTTTGATAATCAAGTTACTTTCGGGTTTTCCAGAAATCGGCAAACCCGTTGTGCGGAAGTCAAACGAATCAGCTTTCACCATTTCGAGTCCGTCCCGCCATTGTATTGGATAAAAAACAGATTCTATATTATGGAAACCATCCGAACGGCGTTCGACGATGTTCAAACCAATATTTATTTTTGCGTTGGGGAAAGTCAGCATTGGATAATTTAAAGATAAAGCACAAATTTAAAGAAAGTGGTTGAAATTTTAATGGATAATATTTGGGCACGAAGGTCTTATTTACCTTTCCATTAAAACAGGCCTTCGAACTAAAAAATATTGCAACGTATTAGGCATACGCTCAAAGGATAGCATCCCTAATAGATTTCTGCAAACTGATATTTCAACAATTGATATAAAATTTTTCAAATTTTATTCTTACTTTTACATTCCAAAACCGTCGGAGTGGAGTGAATGGTTCTTTCATCCGACATTCACAATTAAACTTTCAGAACCGTTATGTCGCAAAAAATCAGAATTAAATTAAAGTCGTTCGACCACAACTTGGTGGACAACTCAGCAGAAAAAATCGTCAAGGCGGTAAAGTCAACAGGAGCAGCCGTTAGCGGTCCAATTCCATTGCCAACTCGTAAAGAAAGATTCACAGTTTTACGTTCACCACACGTAAGTAAGAAGTCACGTGAGCAATTCCAGTTGTGTACGTACAAGCGTTTGATCGACATCTTTGCGGCCAGCCCAGCTACTATTGATGCGTTGATGAAGCTTGAATTACCAAGTGGTGTAAACGTAGAAATCAAGGTATAGTGGCAGGGACGTAAAATCTTACGTCCAGTCAAAATAGTACGATTAAATAAATATTTAGAAGCCCGTTGTGAATTTCACGACGGGCTTTTTGGTAGTAAAGCTGTAAGGTTTTATAACCATTTTAGGTTTAGTGTAATTGTTCCTTAAATTTGTAGGACATTAGTTTGGGGTTAACATTTCTCCAGATTCTCTCGATAATTATCGGGACTACTATTTCATACCTAAAATATTGATGAAAAAAATATTAATAACTGGCGGAGCCGGATTTGTGGGTTCGGCAATGGCACTTTCATTGAAAAAGGATTACCCCACTTACGAAATTTATTGCCTGGATAATCTCAAACGCAAAGGCTCAGAGCTAAATTTACCCCGACTCGGGAAAGCCGGAATAACGTTCGTACACGGAGATATTCGTAACCGCGAAGACTTTGATGCTCTACCAGATGTTGACGTTGTGATTGAAGCTTCTGCCGAGCCGTCTGTTTTAGCGGGAATAAACGGTGGGACACCCGATTACCTAATGAACACTAATTTGTTCGGAACGGTGAACTGCCTGAACTACGCTACCCGCTGCAAAGCAGATTTCATCTTCTTATCAACGAGCCGTGTTTACCCCATAAAAACGATTGAAACGCTTAATTTCGAGGAAAAAGAAACTCGTTTTTCCCTTTCGGATGACCAACCTGTACCCGGCGTTTCGTCTAAAGGTATTGCAGAAAATTTTCCGTTGGAAGGAGCTCGCTCGTTGTACGGAACTACCAAATTAGCTTCGGAATTAATTATTCAGGAATATCAGGAATTCTACGGATTAAAGACCGTCGTAAACCGTTGCGGTGTATTGACAGGTCCATGGCAAATGGGTAAAGTAGACCAAGGCGTCATGGTACTTTGGGTTGCCAAACACTTCTTTGAACAGCAATTATCTTATATCGGCTACGGTGGGAACGGTAAGCAAACCCGCGATATGTTACACATCGCTGACTTATGCCGCTTAATAGATTGGCAAATTCATAATATTGATGAAATCAACGGCGAAACAATGAACGTGGGTGGCGGAAACGAAGTAAGTACTTCATTGCAAGAGTTGACGAAACATTGTCAAACAGCAACTGGCAAAATTATTCCAATAAGCAAAGTAGCAGAAAATCGTCCCGCCGATATTCGTCTTTACGTAACTGACAACTCGAAGGTCACGAAGCTCACGGGCTGGAAACCAGCGATTGGCATGAAGCAAATCGTGGATGAAATCACAGTTTGGCTCGACGAAAACAAAGAGGCTTTAGAGCCAATTTTGAAGTAGTAATTTGCCGTTTGAATTCAAATATAAAACCCCTTTTCTAAAATCAGAAAAGGGGTTTTATATTTATCAGTAGTAGCAAAATTTTGCTTTACACCTCCATAAACTCGTCTGACATCATAGAGACTGCCTTTGCCTCAAGCATTGAGCTTCCCATGAGGTATTCGTCCACGGCACGAGCGGCTTCACGACCTTCCGAGATTGCCCAAACTACTAAAGACTGTCCGCGTCGCATATCTCCAGCGGTAAATATATTGGACTTTGAGGTTTGGTAGTTTTTAGCTTGTACGTTCCCTCGTCCGTCTAATTCGAGTTCTAATTCTTCAATTAATCCTTTCTTTTCGGGATGCAAGAACCCAGCAGCAACCAAAACTAACTCACACGGTATTTCGCGTTCTGAGCCTTCAATTTCCGCCAGTTTCATTCGTTCATTGTCCAGCACCCATTTTACGTCAATTAGTTTGATGGCTTTAAGATTTCCATTTTCATCACCCACAAATTCTTTTGTGTTTAATGACCAATAGCGGTCGCAACCTTCTTCGTGCGAACTCGATGTACGCAATTGCTTCGGCCATTCGGGCCAAGGAGTACTGCTGTCACGTTCGCTTGGGGGAACGGGCATTATTTCAATTTGCGTAATGCTCTTTGCTTTGTGACGATTAGAAGTTCCAACGCAGTCAGAGCCCGTATCGCCGCCGCCAATAACTACAACGTTCTTATCGGTTGCCATAAGGTTACCGTGTTCAAAAGTTCTTCCTTGGTGGTCAACGGCATTGTTTACTTCTAAACCTCGCTTAACAGCAACCCGCTTATTTTGTTGACTCAAAAAGTCCATCGCGAAATGAACACCATTTAAATGATGTCCAGGAATCGTTTCAAGGTTTCGGGGAACGGTTGAACCTCCAGCTAATACAACCGCATCAAATTCGCTTTCTAAATCTTCGGCTTTGATGTCAACGCCTACGTTTACACCAGTTTTGAAGATGATACCTTCAGCTTTCATAACCTCCAAACGGCGGTCAATAATACTTTTATCTAGTTTGAAATCAGGAATTCCGTAGCGGACAAGTCCACCAATTTGGTCAGCACGCTCAAAGACAGTCACGGTATGCCCCGCTTTGTTTAATTGGGCAGCAGCAGCCATTCCCGCTGGACCAGAACCAACCACGGCAATTTTTTTACCGCTACGATTTTGAGGTTGGACAGGCCGAACCCAGCCGTTTTCAAACGCTTTTTCGATGATTGATTTCTCAATATACTCAATCGAAACGGGCGGTTTATTAATCCCTAATACGCACGAAGATTCACACGGAGCAGGACAGATTCTTCCCGTGAATTCTGGGAAATTATTAGTCGATGCAAGGATTTCGTAGGCGAATTGCCAGTTTTCTTCATAGACAGCATCGTTAAATTCAGGAATAATATTTCCAAGCGGACAGCCATTATGACAAAACGGAATACCGCAGTCCATGCAGCGGGCTGCTTGCTCCGTTGTCTGTTTTTCGCTGTAATTTAAGTCAACTTCGGCGAAATCGCTTTTGCGTTCGACCACATCTCTTTTGACGGAAGCTTTCCGTCCGTATTCCATAAAACCAGTTGGTTTTCCCATAGTTATTGTATGTGTTAGTCCCAATTATTATCGGGATAAGCTTTTGGAGATTAGTTTAGTGCCCTTAACCTCACCCCACTTCTTCTCAAAGGATAAGTGGTTAATTTTTCGTAAATCTGAATTCGTAAATGCACTTACGCCGCAACAGCTTGCTTTTGCTCGTTTTTCTGCATCAAAATTCGCTTATAATCTGTCGGAAAGACTTTCACAAAATGCTTTGATTCATTTTCCCAGTCGTTCAAGATTCTTTCAGCAACTGCACTTCCAGTGACTCGTTGGTGTTTTTCAGTCATAGCTTTGAGTATATCAAGATCGTCTTTCATCAAGCTATCCAAGTCCACCATTTCTTTGTTGCATTTGACACCAAACGATTTATTATTGTCGTAAATAAACGCAAGACCTCCACTCATTCCAGCGGCAAAATTTTGTCCAGTTTCACCCAAGACAACGGTTATTCCGCCCGTCATATACTCACAGCCGTGGTCACCAATACCTTCAACTACAACTCGTGCTCCTGAGTTTCGGACGCAGAATCGCTCGCCCGCCATTCCTCGAATGTACGCTTCGCCAGATGTTGCTCCGTAAAAAGAAACGTTTCCAACCGCCATATTTTCTTCGGCTTTAAACGTGGCTTTTCGGTCTGGATAAACAATGAGTTCAGCACCGCACAGTCCTTTTCCAAAATAATCATTGGCATCGCCTTCGAGTTCTAACTTCAAACCTTTGGTGGAAAACGCCCCGAAAGACTGCCCCGCCGTTCCTCTAAATTTATAATGGATTGTTCCGTTTGGAAGTCCATCACCGTTGTATTTTTTCGAAATCTCATTAGAAAGCATCGCTCCAAGCGTTCGATTGAGGTTATTTACCACGTATTCACCCGTAACTTTTTCGCCGTTTTCAAGAGCAGGTTTTGCATCGGCAATCAATTGCCAATCCAATACATTTTCAATGCCATGATCTTGCTCTTCTTGCTTGTATTGAGCCACGGATAAACTAGTTGCTTCTTGGTACAACATCGACGACAAATCGAGATTTTTGTATTTCCAGTGATCAATATTGGTCCGTTGCTCCAAGAATTGCACCTGCCCCACCATTTCGTTGACGGAACGGAAACCTAAGTCGGCCATTATTTCCCGCATTTCCATCGCCATGTACGTAAACATATTGATGACGTGTTCCGGCTTCCCGCTAAATAAGGCACGTAATTCTTCATTCTGCGTTGCTACTCCCACGGGGCAGGTATTCATGTGGCACTTTCGCATCATTATGCATCCAGCAGCCACCAAAGCGGCAGTTGCCACCCCGTACTCTTCTGCTCCGAGCATCGTGGCAATTACCAAATCCCGTCCGGTGCGAACTTGCCCGTCGGTTTGAAGCGTTACCCGACCTCTTAATTTATTTTTAACCAGCGTTTGGTGAGCTTCGGCGAGACCAAGTTCCCACGGCAATCCAGCGTGCCGAATCGACGAAAGCGGCGATGCTCCAGTTCCGCCGTCGTACCCCGCAATCAGAATTACGTCCGCATGAGCTTTTGCAACTCCGGTAGCTACCGTTCCGACGCCCGCTTCCGAAACTAATTTTACGTTGATTCGAGCGGCACGGTTTGCATTTTTTAAATCATAAATCAATTGGGCAAGGTCCTCAATTGAGTAAATATCGTGGTGCGGTGGTGGCGAAATCAAGCCTACGCCCGGCGTGGAATGCCGGACCCGACCAATCCAGTCATCCACTTTATAGCCTGGCAATTGCCCGCCCTCGCCAGGCTTTGCACCTTGTGCCATTTTGATTTGAAGTTCTTCAGCGTTAGTAAGGTAATAACTTGTTACACCAAAACGACCAGAAGCCACCTGCTTGATTTTGGAAGACATATTATCTCCGTTTTCCAAAGGGTTAAAACGAATTTCGTCTTCGCCACCTTCACCAGAATTTGAACTTCCGCCGATGCGGTTCATGGCAATGGCAAGCGTTGTGTGAGCCTCCCACGAAATGGATCCAAATGACATCGCACCCGTGGCAAAGCGTTTGAAAATTGCTTCAACGGGCTCTACTTCCTCAATCGGAATGGGATTATCTTTCTTTAATTTCAAAAGACCACGGAGCGTCAACGCACGTTCGGTCTGATCGTTGATTAATTTGGAATATTTCTTAAAAATGGCGTAGCCTCTATCTAAATCCGTTTCGCCGATTCGAGCGGCTTGTTGCAGTAAATGAATGGTTTCGGGCGTAAAAATATGGTCTTCGCCACGTTGCTTCCATTGATAAACCCCACCAACTTCCAACCGGTTGACAGATTCAGCAGAAACTTTCGGGAAAGCCACTTGGTGACGGATGATTGACTCTTTGGCGAGTTCATCGAGTCCCATTCCTTCAATCCGAGAAACAGTTCCAGTGAAATACTTAGAAACAACTTTCTTATTAATTCCGACGGCCTCAAATGTTTGAGCACCATGATAAGATTGCAAGGTAGAAATTCCCATTTTTGAGAAAATCTTTAGCAACTCTTTATTAACCGCTGTTATGTAATTTTTATTCAGTTCCTGGTTGGTAAACTCTCCCTCAATTTTATTCTTACCGTTCATTGCGGAGAGCGTCTCAAACGCTAAATAGGGGCAAATTGCCGAGGCTCCGTAACCAATCAACGTGGCGAAATGCTGCGTTTCCCAAATATCACAAGCTTCCACTAATAACCCCACTTTACCTCTTAATCCTTTACGAATCAGGTAATGATGAATGGCTGAAAGTGCCAAAAGCGAAGGAATAGGTGCGTGTTCGGAGTCAATGGCACGATCAGACAAAATCAAAATTTCAAAACCATCGTGAATGGCATCTTCAGCGTAACGACAAATACGGTCTAACGCAAACGCCAACATCTTTCCTGGCTCTTTATGCTCGATAGAGAAATAGGTGTTAATTGTTTTTGCTTGAAAACCTTCGTAATCCACAAAGCGAAGTTTGTCAAATTCCGCTGGTGTCAACACTGGCTGCTGCAACATTACTTGGCGACAGTGCCTTGGTGATTCGGTCAATATATTATCAGCATTCCCGACGAATGAAACCAACGACATAATAGACCGTTCGCGGATAGAATCAATCGGTGGGTTTGTTACCTGAGCAAAAAGCTGCTTGAAATAATACGATAGGTGCTGACTCTGACTCGAAAGAACGGCTATTGGTGTATCAATTCCCATGGAACCAATTGCTTCTTTGGCCTTAACCGCCATTGGCCCGAGAATCATTCGTAAATCTTCACTGGTAAATCCAGCGGTGATTTGACGCTTTAAAAGCGACGCCTCGTTATAATTAGTGTACGGGCGAATCGACTGCGGTAAGTCTTCAATATTTATTCGGTTATCGTCAATCCATTGGCGGTACGGCTGCTTTGAACAAATATCTTGCTTTACTTCTTCGTCCGACACAATTCTGCCTTTCTCCATGTCCACAATAAACATTCTGCCCGGCTGCAAACGACCTTTCGAGATTACCCGACTTTGGTCAACATCCAACACTCCTGCTTCCGAAGCCATGATAACGGTATCATCATCCATCACCCAGAAACGGGACGGACGTAGGCCATTGCGATCGAGCGTTGCTCCAACTAATTTACCATCAGTAAAAGAAATCGAAGCAGGACCGTCCCACGGTTGCATAATGGAAGCATGGTATTCGTAAAACGCTTTGCGGGTTTCGTCCATATGGTCGTTGCCATCCCATGCTTCGGGAATAAGCATCATCATTACGTGCGGTAAAGAACGTCCAGATAAATAAAGCAACTCAATGGCACTATCTAACTGAGAGGAATCCGAACCGTGTTCTTCACAAACTGGAAGAAGCATTTCCATTTCTTCTTCGGTGAAATAGCCCTCGGCTTTGAAAGTTCGCTCAGCGGCACGAATCCAATTGACGTTTCCTTTCACAGTATTTATTTCGCCATTATGAGCAATGTAACGAAACGGTTGAGCAAGTTTCCACGAAGGAAATGTATTTGTCGAAAAACGAGAATGCACGATTCCGAACGCCGAAACAACGGCTTTGTTCCGAAGGTCGGGGAAATAATATTTTAACTGATCAGTAGTGAGTTGCCCTTTGTACGAAATGGTACGGCAAGACAATGACGAGAAATAGAAGTTCTCTTGTTGACCCTTGACCGTATTTCTAATTAGTCTTGAAGTATGATGACGGAATACGTAGAGTTTTCGCTCAAAACCGAGGTCATCTTCAATGTCAGCGGGACGTTTAATGAATACTTGTTCTACCCACGGCTCTACTTCTTTTGAGCCCTCGCCCAACGTATCATTTAACGTCGGGACTTTTCGGTAGCCGAGCAATTCCATCCCCAACGCTTCAATATTGCGGTTGAGCAATTCACGGCATTCTTCACGAGCTTCTTCATCATCAGGGAAAAAGACCATACCCACACCATATTCTCCCGTATCCGGTAATTTGAACTTTAGTTTGCGGGCTTCATCCACAAAAAACTCATGCGGAATCTGAATTAACATTCCCGCTCCATCGCCCGTATCAGGATCGCAGCCGCAGGCACCACGGTGATCCATGCGTTCGAGCATTTTGATGGCATCCTCCACAATTTTGTGAGATTTACGACCTTTTAGATGAGCGGTAAATCCGATACCACAGGCATCGTGTTCAAATTCAGGACGGTATAGACCAGGGTAATTGACTTCGGTATTCTCAAGGGTATTCGGGGACTCCATATCACTTATCTTCATAAACAGTGGTTATTTTACTGATTCCTTCCCCAAATCACACTTGGCTCGACAAGAATAATCTACTGTCTATTTACGTTCAGGATGATAATATAGAGAAGGGTATGCAATATAATAATAAAATATTTTGATTTTACACCCTAAATCCGAATAACTTATATTTTGATTATGGTTCTAAAATTCGTGTAAAATTTTACTGAAATAATACTATTTTAAATATTCAAAAGAACGTAGATTTTGCATTATTTTGAAGGTTTACCTTAAATCACGGTGATTTAAGCTTTGTATTTCTACGATTATAGTATAAAAAACATTCCGTCTAAGTCTATGCGTGGGATTTATAGCCGCGAGTAAAACTCGCTTCAACACCCTGTTCGGTTATAATAACCTGAAGCACCCGAAACTTTGGAGAGGATGATAATACATCACTTTTAATCCTCTTTTAATTTTAACTATATGTTAGCTCTGATGCAACGGCTTACTTTTGCCGTAAGTTTAAATCTCGCTCCCACATGTTTCCACTACTAAGAAAAACGCTGTTTTGTTTTGTGTTAACGGTGATTTCCTTTTCTACTTTCATCGTTGCCACCGCCCAGACAAATGAACGGTTTACATTCCACGCCCAGGCAACGTACATTGTGCAACATAAGAATGCTTTCTCGGCCCCTTATACCGGCGAACACAGTTTACTAACTGAGGCGGAGAATAAAACATCCATCACGTCCACGTTATTTATTGGGGCGAAACTTTGGCAAGGCGGCACTATTTATGTCAATCCTGAAATAGCCGGTGGCGGTGGGTTGTCCGAAGTATTTGGTTTAGCAGCAGCAACCAACGGCGAAACGTTCCGAATTGGAAACCCGACCCCGAAGTTATACGTAGCTCGGCTGTTTATAAAACAAACGTGGGCATTATCGAAAGGTGAACATTTGCAGGAAGATGGCGTAAACCAACTCGCCGAGAAGATGCCGGATAAGTATTTTTCGTTTACCGTTGGTAAAGTTTCCATCGCCGATTATTTTGACGTAAATACGTACAGCCACGATCCACGTTCACAGTTTATGAACTGGGCATTGATGAGCAACGGAGCGTGGGACTACGCCGCCAATACACGGGGATATACGCCATCAGTTATTGCTGAATTAATCACGCCATCTAACGAATTTCGGTACGCTTTTTCGCTGGAGTCATTAATAGCCAACGGCAACAATATGAACTGGAATATCCGTCAGGCGGGAGCACATTCATTAGAATATACCCGTAAGTTTTTGACCGCCAATCGCCCGACCACACTTCGTTTCGTCGCTTTTTTCAACCGGGCTTTCATGGGAAGTTACAATCAAGCGGTTCGTTTAACAGCAATTAATGAACCAGCAATGATTGAGAATACCCGTAATTTTTCTAATCACAAGTTTGGGTTCGGGATAAACGGCGAAAAGCAATTAACGAATGATATCGGGCTATTCTGCCGAGCAGCTTGGAACGACGGGAAGAATGAAACTTGGACATTCACCGAAATTGACCGTAGTATAAGTGGCGGCGTATCCATTACTGGTAATCCTTGGAAACGACCAAATGACAACTTAGGGATTGCCGCCGCTGTATCTGGCCTCTCAAAGCCACACCAAAACTATCTTGCAGCGGGCGGAAAAGGCTTTATGCTCGGCGACGGACAATTAGACTACCGCCCCGAACAAATATCGGAAGCATATTACTCAGCGGCGTTGAAGAACGGTATTTCCTTGTCAGCCGGATACCAATTAATCTTTAATCCAGGATATAATACCGACCGCAAAGGACCGGTTTCTGTCTTTTCTTTCAGGACACACCTCAGTATTTGATTGGATGCAGGAGAAAGTCGTATTTTGAGTACTTTTGGTTATCATGCATGCGTGGCCACGAGTACAACTCGCTTCAGTACCTCTGCGGCAGTACAGTTATCACAGAGCATTCTCCGTAGAAAATTTGTCTGAATACGACTATTCAACTTCTCAAATGCCCCGTACTTTTTTCTCCCACCGCCATGCATCCCGCATACTGTCGTCGAGGGTTTTCTCAGTTTTCCAGTGCATGAGTTCAGCGGCTTTAGTTACATCGCCGTAGATTTTCTCCACGTCTCCGGAGCGGCGGGGTCCTAACTCATAGTTGAGTTTCAGGTCGTTTACTCGTTCAAACGTAGTAATGAGTTGCAAAACAGTATTTCCTTCGCCCGTTCCTACGTTAAAAACATCGTAGTAGGCTTCATCTTTCGTAGCTAATAATTCAAACGCAGCTACATGGGCTTTCGCTAAATCAACTACGTGAATAAAATCCCGGATATTTGTTCCATCAATAGTAGAGTAATCGTTTCCAAAAACCGTCAATTTTTTCCGAATTCCCGCCGCCGTTTGCGTAATGAACGGAACCAAGTTACTCGGTACGCCCGTGGGTAATTCGCCAATTTCGGCAGAAGGGTGTGCCCCAACGGGATTGAAGTAACGTAAGGCAAGCAACCGCATATCTTCGCCAGAAGCGATGGTATCCCGCAGGAAGTCTTCGCACATAGCTTTGGTATTTCCGTAGGGTGAAGTGGCGGATTTACGAGGCGTTTCTTCGGTTACGGGAATAATATCTGGTTCGCCGTAAACGGTGCAAGAGGAAGAAAAAACGAGGTTTTTAACTCCCTGGTTTCGCATGGCTTTCAATAAAGTAAGCATGGAAGTTAAATTATTTTCATAGTATTTTATCGGATCTTGAACCGATTCGCCCACGGCTTTGTGAGCGGCAAAATGAATTACTCCGTCGATATGCTCCGACTTCATTATTTCCTCCACAGCAGCTTGATTCCGGCAGTCTTCTTCGTAATGCCTGACTTCCTTACCAAGGATATTTTTGATGCCTTGCAGAGCAGTTTTCTCTGAATTATCAAAGTTGTCAATAATGACGGGCGTATGTCCGGCATTGAATAATTCAACCACGGTATGCGAGCCGATAAATCCGGCACCGCCAGTAACGAGAATGTTCATAAGAAGAGAATGAGCGTTTGTTGCTACAAAGTTAAAATTTAGACCGTGGTAATGAAAGATAAATTGGGTGTTTTCCAAACTATTTTTACATTTATGAATTATAAACCGAAGAGACAACAAAATTATGGACGACAAAAGGATCAAAGCGTTGGTAACACTACTCGACGACAGCGACGATGAGGTTGTAACCATCGTAGAAGAAGAAATTAAAAATATCGGTGGTAAAATTATCCCAATTTTAGAAAATCACTGGGAAGAAAATGCCGTTAATCCTTTTTTGCAGAAAAAGCTCGAAAGCATTATCCACGAACTGCAAAATTCGGCGGCGATAGAAAGGTTGGCTAATTGGAAATCAGGCGAAAAATCGGATTTATTGGAGGGGCTGTGGGCGGTTGCGAGTTATCAGTTTCCTGAATTAGACATTGAGGTGTTGCGGAAAGAAATACAAGGTATTTACATGGAAGTGTGGTTACAGATGCGGGACGAGCTTCATCCCAATGATCAAATCAGAATTCTGAATCAGGTATTCTTTGATAAGTTTAACTTCAAGCCGAATACCCGCGATTATTATTCCCCCGCCAACTCAATGATAAATCAGGTGTTGGAAACCAAACGGGGCAATCCTATTTCGATGTGTTCAATCTACCTGATTGTGGCTCAGAAACTCAATTTACCTGTTTACGGCGTAAACCTTCCAAATTTGTTTGTATTGACGTATAAATTCAAGAAACTCCAGTTTTATATTAACGTTTTCAACCGCGGGGTCATGTTTTCCAAAAAGGACATCGAGAGCCACATCAAACAAATGAATATCCCGCCAAACGACATTTTCTTTAGCCCTTGCTCAAACGAAGAGATTGTCAAAAGAACACTACGCAACTTAGTTTACGCTTATAAAAAAGCCGCCGAAGCCAATAAATACGAAGATATACGCAGACTTTTAAGTGTATTTGAAGAAGGAGAGTGAGTGAGTTTTTTATGGGACTTTGCAAATTATTTCTCCTGTCGCGTTGGACAAATAAAGCCGCTGGGTAACTGAGATACTTCCTATAAATTCTTGGACAGGTTTTTTAATAGCACTTTCTTCAAAATCAAAAATGCCACAACGCTTTCACGTTGGGGCATTTTTTTGGTAAGCTAATTCTCGAAGCAAGAAATTGGACTTATTGTTCTTTTTCTGTCTTATCCGTCGGTTTCCAAACGTTGTTGTCGCCTTTGATGTCAGGAAGCAAACCGTCTGGATCAATAGTTACAGACTTAATTGCCGAAGTTGAAGGGTAGGCAAATTTCCACGTGCTGCCGCGTTGCCACACTTCTACCGGGAACTCTTTCCGAACTTTTACGCCGTTCTCTTCTTCAATCTCCACTGTAACCGGCATCGGCATTTGTCCGAGGTTTTTAATTTCTATCGTTGCTCCGCTTTCGGGCTTTATTTTCGGATAGGTTACCTTCGTTATGGCTTGGTCAACTTTCCAATCGTAGTAATACCAACCTTTCCAGAACCAACCAAGATCCTCTCCCGCTCCGTCTTCCATGGTACGAAAAAAGTCGAGCGGCGTTGGATGTTTGAACGCCCAACGTTCTACGTAAAGCTTAAATGCGTAGTCAAATCGCTCAGGTCCCAAAACGATGTCACGCAACATTTCTAAACCAAAACCAGGCTTTAGGTAGGCCGCCAATCCAAGGTTTTTACCTTGAATAACGTCAGGGCTGTTCAAAACTGGGTCGCGATCGTGGAAGTACGGGGCGTACCGACGAGCACCAACAGGACGAAAATATTCACCATCGTTAAAGCTTTTCGTGGCAAGTGTATTAAGAAAGGTATTGAAACCTTCGTCCATCCACGCAAATTTACGCTCGTTGCTTCCCACAATCATCGGGAACCAGTTGTGTCCGAATTCGTGGTCAGTTACGCCCCAAAGCGAACCGCCTTTGCTTTTTGAACTGCAAAAAACGATTCCCGGATATTCCATTCCGCCCACAATTCCACCCACGTTTGTGGCTACCGGATACGAGTATTCAAATATATAATCGGAATAAAATTCAATACTCGCTTTTACGTATTCCGTTGAACGTCCCCAAGCATCCTGACCACCGTTCTCCGCCGGATAAACCGACTGAGACATACACGGCTTTCCGCTCGGAAGATTGATTCGGGCGGCATCCCAAACAAAAGCTTTAGAAGATGCCCACGCAATATCACGGGTTTGATCACATTTGAATTTCCACGTTGACATACCACTTTGACGCGGACGCGACGTTGGATCAGTCACTTCTTCGGCAGTGCGAATCATAACAGTTTCATCACTGTTATTTGCCTTATTCCAACGAGAAAGTTGCGTTGCGGTCAGTACTTCGTTCGGGTTCAATAATTCACCAGAACCTACAACAATATGATCCCACGGGGCGGTTATATTGTACGTAAAATCACCGTAATCCAAGTAAAATTCACCCGCACCTAAATACGGTAATACGTTCCATCCTTCAATGTCATCATAAACGCACATACGGGGATACCACTGAGCAATTTCGTAAACAACACCGTTTTCAGTATCGAGTTTACCCATTCGGTCAGAACCGTAACTTGGAATCTCAAACGAGAAAGCCATCTTCAACACTAATTTATCACCCGTTTTCAACGGACTCGTCAACCTAACTTGTAAGCGAGTATCATCCAAGACGTACTTTTCGAGTACTTCAGTTGTGGTTGACCTTCTTTTTTTCTTAGAAATTTTGCTAGCCGTAATACCAGTCAAATCATAGCCACCGTTAAAGCCATCATTTCCGAAACGACCACCGCCAATGGGCGTGGTGCGGGCTCCGCGGGATGATTGACTGAATAAGTTTTGGTCTAATTGCAGCCAAACGAAAGGCAATTCATCAGGACTATTATTAGTGTAAGTAATTTCAATATTGCCCGTAATCGTATTCTTATCCTCGCTTAATGTAGCGTTGATTACGTAGTCAGCATTATTTTGCCAGTACATCGGGCCGGGCTTTCCCGTTCCACTCCGATATGCCGTGCCGGGTTGATAATTAAACAACGGATTAAAGGCGTCACGGTTATCATATTTCGGCTCATCTTTCTGGGCCGAAGCGTTAACGCAAAATAATAGCGTAAACGCCGCTAAGATTATTCTTTTCATATAAAATGGGGTTTTTTGTTTAGTAAACGACGCCATAAATTAATGTAAAGTTGCTAATTAACATTAATTTAGAGCTTAACTATAAAAGTGAAACGACAACCGCCCCCTTTTGATTGTATTAGATTTTCAAATACCCCATAACTGCTTAACAAATATTAATTTGTTATAAATTTTGACAAAAAATAGATTTGTCAAATGGCAATTGATTGTGCGTAAAAACAACCATTTTCGCCAAAAACTAAGCTTTCGGATGTGCCTGATTGAATACCCGCTTCAGTTTATCAATAGAGTTATGGGCGTAAATCTGCGTAGCGGAAAGGCTGCTATGACCAAGCAAGTCTTTGATAGCATTGAGTTCTGCTCCGTTATTAAGTAAATGCGTAGCAAAAGAATGTCGTAGCACGTGCGGGCTTTTTTGTTTCAAAGAGGTTACGCTAGTGAGTTTTTCCTTGATTAATCGCTGAATAAACATCGGGTAGGCCGCTTTACCCTTATCCGTTGTGACAAGCGTATCATCTTCGGGGAATACATTTTTTCGTTCTTCAAGGTATTCTTTTACGAGTTTGGCAAGTACATTAGTCATCGGGATAATACGTTCTTTATTACGTTTTCCGAGCACTTTGAGTTGCTGATTGTAGTGATCAATATCGGAGGTTTTCAACCCAAGTAATTCCGCCAAACGAATACCCGTTCCGTAAAGTAATTCAAGAACCAGTCTATCCCGTAAACCCGGGAAACCCTCCTCAAATTCCATGACATCGAGTAATTTCTCCAACGCTTTTTCTTCCACATACTTGGGCAAATCCTTCTCCGTTTTCAGGCTTTGGATTCGCAACATCGGGTTTTTATTGATTGCATTACGAGTAACTAAAAAGCCGTAGTACGAACGTAACGTCGCAATTTTACGATTTACGCTTCGCTTACTCAGCTTTTCTTCCACCAAAGACACAATCCACGACCTAACCATTTGATAATCAGCATGTAGCGTATCCGTAATTTCGTAGTCAGTTTGGAGATAGATGCCGAATTGTCTCAAATCATTAGTATAGGCAATGATAGTGTGTTTGCTCAGCCGCTTTTCGTAAGCAAGGTAATCTAAGAATGAATTTGTCATGCACGTAAATTTGAGCAACTAAGGTACAAAAAAAGTTCTCAACGAATGTCGTTGAGAACTTGATTTTCGGTTAATATGAAGTTCTCGACTTTGCTCAAACTAAGACATTAAATGACTGTAACGGTGACGAATAATTAATCGTCGAGGTGCCCGTACGTCTTCTGCTTATAGGTTGCTTTGATGACTTCTTTGCGTCGTGAGACGGATTGTTTTTCAAAAGCTTGTCGTGAACGTAGCTCACGTACCACACCTGCACGCTCAAACTTCTTCTTGAAGCGTTTTAGTGCCCTATCAACTGATTCGTTATCTTTTACTTGTACTGATATCATAATATATTTACACCTCCTTCCGTTTGGGCTGCAAATATAGCACATTGTTTTAGAACTGACAAATCAAATTCTTCCGCTCATTTAAAGACTACAAACCATGTAAGTGGTGTAGGTTTCACAGCAATCTTAATTTGCTCACTTCCTTTTCACCGTCACCCAAAAAGGAGTTAAAATGCCTTGTTCCTGACCGATTGTTTCGTTTTTAAATTTATCGAACCAGCATTCCAATTGATATTTCCCCTTGGGTAAATAAACATCTTTAAGCGTAAAAGACTTTGTACTTTCACTGCCAATAATTTCAGAAATTTGCGTCGGGTAAGCTTTGAAAAGTAAACGCCCGTATTGCACTTCGTTCAGGAAATTGATTTCAATATCAAAACTTCCCTCCTCTTCTACTTCCACCCGCCAATAACCAAAAATTTCGTCCTGAGCCCAAATACCTGGCATTCCGCCCATGTCATTTCGGTTGAGTGTCACTTCAGATTGCTGCGGCGAGCCAAGGTGAATCCCAACGGGGTAACGGAGATTCTCGCTTCGAATAATATCTGTAAACCATTCATCAAAAATATGTCGGTATTCTTCCGATAGTTCCTTTTCAGTTTCTATAATATTCGTTTCCTCAGTTATTTCTTTAGTGAAGTCAAACAATTCTAATTCTCCGTTTTTCGCTGTCCGGTTAGCGTTTCCCACCCATTTATAATTTCCTTTTCTGACCGCTACATTACGATAACGTTCGGGCAATCCACGCTGCCATTCCATAACGATGGGGCGATTATCAAAAAGTGAGCCGTCGCTTTCATTCTTCAGTAAATTGTAAAAACTGCTCCCATCAATATCACTCGCGGATGGTAAATTGGTCATTTCCAGAATAGTTGGCAGCAAATCAAAATGAGCAATATTATGCGAAACTTTTCCCGTTCCAATTTTAGGATAACGAATCAAACAAGGTACATGAACGCCACCTTCGTACGCCTGCCCTTTACGACCCCTGAACCCCATTTTATATCGATTTTGCTGCGGACCATTATCGGTTAAAAATACGAAAATAGTAGTATCATAAATGCCTTTTTGTTTCAGGGTTTTAATCAGTCGGTTGATATTATCGTCAATATTCGTAACCATGCCGTAAACTCGCTTTGCGGACTCTATATCACGGTCGCTGAGACTATTGGGAAAGAAGTCAGGATTAGTTTCAGCGTTAATTTTCGCTTCCAAATCGGCGTATTTATCCAAATATTCCTGCGGAAGTTGCAACGGCGTATGCGGAGCGTTGAAGGACAAGTAAAGAAGAAAAGGTTCATCAGCATTTTCGTTCACAAAATTAATGGCTCCATTAGTGAAAACATCGGAGCAATAACCTTTCGTTTTCACCCGCTCATTATTACGGTAAAGCACGGGGTTGAAGTACGCACTGTCAAAGGCAAAGTAATTATCAATATCTCCTACTTGACCCATACCGCCACTTTTATGAATCAGCGATTCGTCAAACCCTTGATCTGACGGGCGGGACGGATAATTATCGCCCAAATGCCACTTTCCGAAAATGCCCGTTTGGTAACCTCCCACTTTGAAGTATTCCGCTACCGTCCGCTCGGTTGTTGACATAGTCGAACCGCCGTTATATGTGTCGTACACTCCCGTTCTAACAGAATACCTTCCCGTCATCAGGCTTGCCCGGGTTGGCGAACAAACGGGCGATACATAAAACTGCGTCAGGTATTGACTTTCAGAAGCTAATTTATCGAGCGTAGGCGTTTGAACGTACGGATTTCCCGTGAATCCGAAATCACCAATTCCCTGATCGTCGGTCATGACAATTACGACGTTTGGGCGGTTTTGAGCGGAAGGTTTCAGAGAAGAGAATAAAAAAATAAAAATAAATATTCGGTGTACCATGAGTCGAAATTTCAATAAAACAAACAGATAAAAACGCTATGTGAATATAGTACTAAAAAAAACAGAAATAAGAATTACCCAACCTTATCCTTACGAATAAGGATAAGGTGCATATCTTTTTTTAGACAGCCATCATCCAAATTCCAGCGATGGGCGTAAGTGAAGTATAAATCAAAATTTAATTTTTACTCACTTTTTAATTTCAGTCATGAAACTAAACAAAACACTTTTAGGAATCGGCACATTAGTAGCAGCAGGAATGTTTGCTATCGCCGCTGACCACATTGATGCACCCGCAGTAAAAGGCGGAACCGCTGACATCACAGACTTTTACGCTTTTCAAGGCGAAAATACAAGTAACCACTCGTGGTGCATTTGTAGAATATTGAAAAGAGCTGTTCATTTTGGCTACTAAAAGCCGTATATTTATTTGACTACCAATCATCTAAATACAAATGAACAACTTTATCGAAAGTTACGGACAAATTT
>Ga0222647_1000232_pt1 | contig 30052 bp, 25 predicted proteins | sample AntAcemetagen333_FD_179864 | JGI IMG/M metagenome (GOLD analysis project Ga0222647, IMG submission 179864) | Saline water microbial communities from Ace Lake, Antarctica - #333 | ecosystem: Environmental > Aquatic > Non-marine Saline and Alkaline > Saline | place: Antarctica: Ace Lake...
CCGCTTCTCTGAAGCTGTTCTACTATTTCTGATCTTTTCTACAATCAAACCGCTTCTCTGAAGCTGTTCTACTATTTCTGATCTTTTCTACAGTCAAACCGCTTCTCTGAAGCTGGGAAAAATTGATTTTCCAGTATATGTATCCACAATGATTCCAATGGCCTTATTTTCTTTGCTTTTTGAGACCAAAAACCGGAAACGCCCGCCTGCCGGTAGGCAGGAAAAACTGAAACGCCAAATTATCAATTGTGTGCCAATTATATTTTGCTTCTTCTGCCGACTGGAAAAACAGTCGACAACCAAATTTTTCAATATGCATATCCGCAAATTCATCAAAATTCCATTTCAATTGATTTGGGTTCTGAATTTCCATCCGTGTTTTCAGCGCCCGAGGCGCATTTTGATTATAGCAGATAGTGTAGAATTTGCCAGAGCACCAGCGGTGCGATTTGATCCTTGACCGGATTACATCGAAATTGAAAATATTATTGGTCATCAAATCGCTTCTCTGAAGCTCTTCTGCTATTTCTGATCTTTTCTACAGTCAAATCGCTTCTCCGAAGCTGGGAAAAATTGATTTTCCAGTATATGTATCCACAATGATTCCAATGGCCTTATTTTCTTTGCTTTTTGAGACCAAAAACCGAAAACGCCCGCCTGCCGGTAGGTAGGAAAAACCGAAACGCCCAATTATGAATGGTGCGCCAATTATATTCTTGCTTCTGCTGCTGACTGGCGAGCTTCCATTTGTCTTAAAGGTTGGAAATCATTTGGACTACCAAAAAAATAACTTTTCTAAAAACTAACACCCAGCACCATAAAAATACTTTTCAATCCCAATCCCAAAGTCACCAACCAAATCAAAACAGCAAAAATTGTCTGGAATAGGCTGTTCTTAAATTTCCCCAAAACAGCCTTTTGCGCAGCGATATAAATAATCCATCCACTAATCAAAGGCAATAAAATACCATTTGCCAACTGGGCTAAAGTTATCAGTTCAATCGGTTTGATTCCCAGCGAAGAAAACAGTATTCCCAAACTTACAATCACAGCCATCGTAAGCCGCATAGCTCGGGATTGAATCTCTTGACTCCAATTCAAAACCCCACAAATCACCAAAGCTGCCGCAAGTGGAGCGGTGATCGAAGAAGTCAAACCCGCAGCCAATAAGCCAAAGCCCATCAAGTATTTGGCATAGCTCCCAAATATCGGCTCAAGCCCTTTCGATACATCTACTGCATTGGTGATTTCGGAACTGGTATTGGCAGCTCCTACAAGTAAGATCGCCATGGATACTAGTCCTCCTAAAATGATGGAAATTGCGATGTCTTTTCGCATCCAAGGAATGGCATCAGCACTACTCCATCGATGTTTGGCCAGACTGGCATATAGAAAAAGATTGTATGGTACCACCGTCGTTCCTATCAAGGCTACCAGCGTGGTCAACTCATTTGGATCAAATGAAGGGATAAAACCATTTAAAACAAGATTCCAGTCTGGTTTGGTGAGTATTGCGGTAATGATAAAAGCAGTTGACATGAATATAACCAAGCCAACAAGTATACTTTCTAAGGCCTTATAAGTGCCAAGCCATAGCAATGACAGGACGAATATACCAAGAAGAAAATTTCCGCTTTGGAGATTGATTTTCCCAAGTTGAATAACCGGCGCTTCCCAAAAAATCTGAAGTCCCAAATTACTCCCAGAGATATTTCCAGATTCATAAGCAGCATTTCCTAGGCCAATTGCCAAAAGTACCAAAACGATCGAAGCTACTTTAATAATTGGGCTTTGCTTTCGGTTTCGAATTAGTTGCGCGAGATCCATGCCGGTAACCAATCCAATTCTCCCAGAAATCTCCTGCAACACTACAGTTGCAACAACAGATAAAACTAATGCCCAGATCAGTCCAAAGCCAAAATTGACTCCTGCAAGGGTACAAACGGTTACCGTTCCCGGACCGATAAAAGCTGCTGCAACAATTGGCCCCGGACCAAGGTTTTCGAATAGTGATCTAAGCTTCAAGAGTTTTTTTGCCAAAATAGCTATTTAGTACAGATTATTTAAAGTTTTTAAAATTAGATTTAACATACAAACTGAATACTAGTATATGATAATATGCCTTAATCGATTGGCCAAAGGACTGGCAGTACTTCTGCTTTCACTAGTCTTTTTTCTAATTTTGATGTTTAGAAGTGATATCCCGGTAGAAGAAGCCGAAGAAAGATATCAAACTCCCGAATCACATTATATTGAAGTGGATGGTGTTAATGTTCATGTTCGTTTTTTAGGAGATGGCGAACCAATAGTGCTACTTCATGGGAGTTTTGCTTCCTTACATACTTGGGAAACTTGGCAAGAGGCAATGAGTCCCTATTTTATGACCATAGCGATTGACTTGCCAGGTCATGGTCTCACAGGGCCCGATCCGAAAAAGCGCTATAGCACCAAGGATTATAGTCAATTGGTCTTACGCTTGATGGAAGAATTGAATATCGAAAAATTCCACCTCGCCGGCAATTCAATGGGAGGGGGAGTAGCTTTGCAAATTGCTTCATCCGTTCCTGATAAAGTCTTAAGCTTGAATTTAATTGACGCCTCTGGGATTCCCAGACCTCAGCAAAGTATCCCAGAATCTCAAAAATCCAGTTCAAATGTTAATACGACTGCTTTAGTATTTAAAGCATTGGAAAATCCAATACTCGCACAAATTTTCCTGAAGTGTACGCCTAAATTTCTATTCGCAATGAACCTTAAACAGGTCTATGCCGATGAATCCAAGATCACGGAGAAAACGCTCGATCGATACTATGAGCTCATGCTACGGGAGGGAAATCGAAAAGCTACAATTGATAGGCTGATGATGCCCAAAAATATGTCTGTGGATTTTGATCGACTGACTATGCCCACCTTGATACTTTGGGGTGAAAATGATACTTGGATTCCCGTAAGTCAGGGCCATCTGTTTGAAAAATTGATTAAAGGATCAAAAATGATTGTTTTCTCGAATACAGGGCATGTTCCAATGGAAGAAATTCCGACGGAGTCTGTCAGTGCTTATCTTTCATTTTTGGGTATAGAGATTCGGAAGGATTACCCTCGAACTCCGAATTATGTCAGCTATGCAGATTGAACAGCTTATTTACCTAGTTATTATATTACAGCTATTGGTTGCTGTATTGGTTCTTTTTACCAGAAGTAAGACTTCTCAAAAAGAAAATCTACGGCAAGAGATTCTCCAACTCAGCAATGCTTTAAACCTTGCTCTAGGGCAAGCACGAAAGGAATCCAATGAAAATCTTACCAATCAATTTCAACTGGTTTTCAATTCGCTCCGAGCAAATTCTAGAGATCAGAATGAAGCTTTAAAATCCTTTGGAGAGATTTTTAGGCAAAATGTGCAAGATTTCAACAATCTACAGCGAGAGAAATTCTCAGATCTGAATCGCAGACAAGATGAGCTGTTGAAGTCTACTGAGCTTCGTCTGGAAAAAATCCGAGAAACCGTTGACGAGAAACTTCAGAAAACATTAGAGGCCAGATTAGGCCAATCCTTTGAAATGGTCAGTAACCAGCTCCAGGCAGTTCAAAAAGGTCTTGGCGAAATGCAAAATCTTGCAAAAGGAGTGGGGGATCTTAAGCGTGTGCTCACCAATGTAAAGAGTAGGGGAATTTTGGGAGAATACCAATTACAGGCAATTCTAGAAAGTTTATTAAGCCCGGATCAATATGTGCTGAACGTACTGGTAGGAAATGAAACTCGGGAGCGAGTGGAATTTGCGATTAAAATGCCCGGTCAGCAGGAAGAAATTCTCTTACCGATCGATTCTAAATTCCCTCAGGAATCGTACTTGAGGCTAGTTGATGCGTATGAATTAGCCAATAAGCAAGCTATAGATGCCAGTCGCCAAGAACTGTTTAAAGCAGTTAGAAAAGCTGCGTCCGATATCCAGAGTAAATATATTAATCCGCCATACACGACTGACTTTGCCATACTTTTCCTCCCGGTGGAAAGTTTATATGCGGAGATTCTACGAGAGCCAGGTTTCTCACAGGAAATTCAGGTGAATTATAAAGTTATCATTACAGGACCTACGACTTTATCCGCAATCTTAAACAGTCTTCAAATGGGTTTCAGAACATTGGCTATCCAAAAACGCAGTTCAGAAGTATGGCAGATTTTGGGTGCGGTTAAGACTGAATTTGGAAAGTTTGGGATGCTGATCGAGCGAACTCAGAAAAAATTGGGCGAAGCCAATTCAGAGCTTGATAAATTGGTAGGGGCTAGAACGCGTGCTATTCAGCGGAAATTGAAAGATGTGGAGGAGATGCCAAATACAAAGAGTACCGAATTACTGGATTAACACGCAGGTTGGTTATTTATAAGAAGGGTTGGAAATTCTTTTTACCGGATTTTTATTCAAAAACTAAAAGAATTCGCTTATAAACTGATTACCATCAGGAAAGCTATTATTTTTGTGCCTTATTAAATCACCTGAATTACCTTATGGGGATGAAAATTGTGATTGCAGGAGCGGGGGATATGGGTTACCATCTCGCAACTCAATTAAGTTACGATAATAAGGATATCATTCTGATCGATAATGATCGCGAAGTCCTAGACTATGTCTCTTCCAAGCTTGACGTATTGACAGTGCAAGGGGATGCAACTTCATTCGAAGTCTTGCAGCGTGCCAGTGTTGATAATGCAAGTATGGTTCTGGCAGTGACTACTTCGGAGAAAACTAATATTGTTACTGCGCTTCTTGCAAAGCAGCTTGGAGCCAAACGTGTAATGGCTCGCGTAAGAAATCACTCTTACCTTGACCCCGAAAATTTAACTTACTTCAACAATCTGGGAATCGATAATTTGATTTCCCCTACCATGCTTTGCAGTAGGGAAATTTTTAATATGATCGAGAACTCAAGTTTCAATGAGATTTTCGATTTTGGTGGTGGAAAACTGAATATAGTAGGCGTTACGCTAGATAAGTCTAATCCTCTTGTTAACCAGCGGATTATGGATACCAAATCCAATCCTATCTTTGATGATATCCGAATTATTGCGATCCTTAGAGATCAAAAAACAATTATCCCAAGAGGTAATACCATCGTCCGAAATATGGACCATGTTTTTTTTGTATCCATTAAGAAAAATACTGAGAATATTCTTGAGTTGCTAGGTCAAGAGAAAGTAACGATCAAGAACATCATGATCATTGGCGGCGGTGATATGGCCTTATCCACTGCACTTAGATTGGAGGATAAATATAGAGTGACTTTGGTCAATAAAGACAAGGAGCAATGCAAATGGCTTGCGGAAAACCTGAAAAACAGTTTGGTCATCAACGGCGACTTTAAAAATATTGAATTACTTATCGAAGAGGGCCTAGAGCAAATGGATGCATTTATTGCATTGACTGAATCTTCCGAAACGAATATTATCACCAGTCTTTCGGCCAAAAATCATGGCGTATATAAGACGATTGCGCACGTAGACACACGTGAGTACATCCATATTTCACATAGTATTGGAGTGGATTCCTTAATCAACAAAAAGCTGGTAGCTGCAAATGAAATCTCCCGTTATTTGAAAAAGGGAAGTGTAGAGGCAGTATCTGGAATCTATGGAGTTGATGCTGAATTTATCCAGTACTCTATTTGCAAGAATAATCGTGTGATTAAAAATCAATTAAAGGATCTTCGTTTCCCTGACTCAGCAATTATAGCAGGAGTGATTCGAGGAGAGGAAGTTCTGATTCCAGATGGGAATTTCCAGCTTGCTATGGATGATAAAGCCATAGTATTTGCACTTCCAGAGGCAAAGTATGCATTGGAAAAAATATTTCACTAAAGTATGATCCATTTCAAAGCGATCGCAAGAATCATGGGGGCGCTCTTAGTGCTAATAGGACTCTTGATGCTGCCTGGAATTGCCTTTTCGATTTATTTCGACGAAGACCCTTGGCCAGTTTTGACCTCGGCAGTTTTTGCCATTATTGTAGGGATTAGCTTGTTTATGTCTTTTTCCAAACAAGATCAAAATATCAGGAAGCGCGAAGGTTATTTAATCGTAGCTATCAGCTGGCTGGTAATGGCTGGAGTGGGTATGCTTCCTTATATTCTGAGTAAGGAGATAACCGGCTTTTCGGATGCACTTTTTGAGACCATGTCCGGTCTTACTACTACCGGGGCTTCTATTTTGACTGATATTGAAGCTATGCCAAAGGGATTGCTGTTCTGGCGAAGCATGACGCAATGGATTGGAGGATTAGGGATAATTGTACTTACAGTAGCTATTTTTCCGCTTTTGGGAATCGGTGGAATTGAGCTCTTCGTAGCAGAATCGCCTGGACCCACTTCTGATAAAGTTCATCCACGTATCTCAGAAACTGCAAAGCGGCTGTGGTATGTGTATGTAGGCTTGACTACTGTTGCGATGCTTCTCTTTTGGGCAGGGGGAATGACCTTTTTTGATGCGATCAATCATGCGCTGACCACCTTGGCAACTGGCGGTTTCTCCACCAAAAACAGTAGCATGGCTTATTATGATTCAGCCTTTATCCAATACACAGCTATCTTTTTTATGTTTTTGGCGGGAACCAATTTTACTGTGATTTATTTTGGTTTAGTAGGCAAATTCAACCGTGTTTTAAAAAGTGATGAGTTTAAGACTTACACTTTTTCCCTCATAGCAATCGCATTGATACTATACTTCCCAATATTCGCCAAAGGTGGTGTTTCCAGTGAATTGGCATTCCGAAATTCGTTATTTCAGGTAGTTTCATTAGTGACCACAACGGGATTTGTTACAGATGACTATACATCTTACAATGAAGGAGTTACTTTCTTCTTCTTCATGCTATTGTTTATAGGTGGATCTGCGGGCTCCACCGCTGGAGGAATCAAATTTGTGAGACATTTAACTTTCATCAAAAATTCTTGGTTGGAGTTTAAGCGGCTAGTTCACCCTCGAGCGATTGTACCATTGATGATCAATGGAGATCGTGTTACCGGTAGAATTATTACTCACATCATGAATTTCCTGTTGATCTACCTCCTCATATTTGTGCTTGGATCGGGGATGCTTTCGCTCATGGGTTATGATTTGTTAACCTCTTTTGGGGCTGTGGCTACTTCGCTTGGTAATGTGGGTCCAGGAATCGGATTAGTGGGACCGGTAAATAACTTTGCTTTCTTTTCCCCAGCAGCCAAGATCTTCCTTTCCTTCATTATGCTTCTAGGTAGATTGGAATTATTTACGATTCTAATTCTTTTCACGCCATTCTTTTGGAGAGCTAATTAAACTTCAATCCTTATTATTGCAGCAGGCGCAGGACAGGGTAGTATGATCTTCCTCGTTTTTCGATCGAACTAGTACAAGATGTCTTACTATTCGATTGAAAATGAATAATATTATAAAGGTTGCGCTCGTCTTTTTTTGCCTTACCTGCTCTGGAGCCAAGAATCCAGTCAAGATAGCTGATGAGCAAAAGCCAAATCTAGTTTTTATACTTGCAGATCAATGGCGATTTGAGGCGCGTGTCCTAAGTCGTGGCATGAAGATATGAGAGCTTGCCCAAGTGCGAAGTTTAACATTGAAGATCGTTTAAGACTCGTGTATCTGATTTCTAAAAGAAAATAAGTAGTTATTATATAAATATTCGGAATGAAAAATAAGTTTAGTCTTTTATTGGCTTTAGTAAATATTTTTGGATGTATTGCCTCTTCCTATTCTCAAACTATTAAAGGCAAAGTTACCGATTACGAAACAGGTCAGCCCTTATCATATGTAAATGTAGGCATACCCGGGAAGAATAGAGGAACTGTAACTGATACCATTGGAACTTTCGAACTTACACTGCCAAATGAAACGGAGAGCGATAGCCTTGTACTCTCGTTGATTGGTTATGAGTCTGTTAAAATTCCCATTCAACAGATGAACCGTCAAGAATTTTTTCAATTCAGATTAAAGCAGCATACCTATCAGATGCAAGAGGTAATGGTAAGTTCAAAGAGATATAAGTTTGAGAAATTAGGCAATCAAGTTCAGAGTAAGCGGAAAAAGGTTGGCATAGGACGTGACCAGCTCGGTGCGGAACTTGGCACCCTCATTCAATTGGGTAGTAAGCCTGCCTATCTCGAAAAAGCAAGCTTTTATATTGCTAAAAATGACTATGGTAAGATTCGTTTAAGATTAAACGTATATTCTTTTAAAGATGGAAGTCCGGGTGAGTCGTTACTGAATAAGCCTGTTTATATAGAGACTGATATAAAGGTTGGCTTGTGGACGGTTGACCTAGCGGAGCATAACATTGCGTTACAAGGCGATTTTCTGGTTTCTCTTGAGTATATACAAGACATGGGTTTTCAGGGCTTGTACTTTAGCTTTGACTTTAACAATGCCCCTAGTTATTTAAAGGCAACGAGTCAAGCAGAATGGAAAAAAATTGAGCATAATGGGCGTTCCGTCGGTGCAAGTTTTCTTGTGGTTGTTTCGTATCAAAAAGAATAAAAAACAGGAGTACAGCATACCTTGGTTCAGCAAAGTTTTTGATTTAGAAAGCTGTGAATTTTAAGCTCTCCACTTATGTGATGTATTCGTACGAGACATAGCCATCACTCTGTAGATAGCCTTTGAATCCTTGCACTATTTTTTTTGGAGCTGCTTGTTCACGGCCCTTTTGATAGTCAAACAAGACCGTCCTGTCCGTGGGGTTATGATAGACCCAGGTTTGTTTATAACGCAAACCTAGAGGATCAAATTAGCTTACAAAATATGTACTTGCTCGGAGGGATACGCTTGATTTTGTTGTTTAGGAGATTAATTTCATTTCGGAGGTAAATTTGAATAATTGAAGCCAAAACTTACTTTTCAATCTTAATTTTAAGTAAATGATTATCAGTTTATTTTAGAAAAAATATAGTTGAAAAGTAGATAGATGTCGCTTAGCTGATAATTGGTCGCGTGGGATTGACTCATATCAGTAGATGACCTGTTTACCCGCTTTCACTTACCTTCGATCCTTAGCCTCAATAAGCAATAAAAATACGAAGCTATTTGGATCATGAACCATTCATTCTGTCAATCCAGCACAGAAAATTGAGCCTGGATTTTAGCTACTCGATCTTCGATACTTTCGGATGAGATGGACGCTCGGTTCAATCGATCGACCATTATCGGGAAGGAAAACGGGGTAAACTGAACTGGATGTTTGATCACTATTTTTTGCTTGTTCAGTTTTTCCATGGCCAGAATAAATTTATCCTGCCCCATTTGGCTGTTTAAAGCTTCCTGATGTGCTTGCTTGAGCAAAAGACTGTCGGGATCATACGTATTAAAAACTTGGTAGAGCAGGCTTGAGTTGGCTTGGATGTGCTTGAAAGTGGTGGGTTTTCCCGGATAGCCCTGAAAGACCAAGCCGGAGATACTCGCAATCTCCCTGAATTTTCGGCGAGTCATCTCACTTTCATTCACGCAGTGTAGCAAATCTTCTTTTAAGTTTTTCATCGAAAAGAGATCCTCCTCGAGTAATTCCTCGATTGGAATAGGACTATCCGAAAGGATTTCAAAACCGTAATCATTCATCGCCATATTCAAGGATGCAGGATAGCTGACGCTAATCCGATAGGCGATCAATGCACTCATCAATTCATGTATCATAAACCCCTCAAATGGATAAAAGAAAATATGATATCCCTCTGAAGTGCGATGAGACTCAATCAAAAATGTGTCTCGATTTGGTACGATCGATAACCTAGCCTGAAGGTCTAAAATGGGTAAAACACGTCTAATCTCTTCTGAGGCAACAATTCCTTTATTGTAATCCTCCAAAAGTTCTCGGATTTTCTCTGCGAGTTTAGAGGATAGCGACATTCGGGCACCCAACCAGCTGACTACATTCTTTGCTTTCTTTTCAGAGACTTTGACGTACGCACTCATTTCCTTGATCAGAACCAATTCTAAATTTCTCCCAGCAAAAAAGAACCGATCTCCAATTTTCATTTTCGAGATAAAGTACTCTTCGACTGTTCCCAGGTATGCGCCATTTTTGAAGCGCACTTTGAGCATCACGTCAGAGACAATCGTCCCCATAGACAAGCGATGCTTCATTGCAATGCGTTTATTGGTCACTCGGAATAGCCCATCTTCTTGTAAGCTGACCTTCAGAAAGTCCTCGTAGCTCCCCAGTGAGTTTCCACCTTTGGTGATAAAGTCAATCATCCAATCCATTTCTTCTTCGCTGAGTTGGGAAAAAGTTCGTGTTCGCTTCGCTACTTGATACGCCTGATCCCGATCAAAACCGACGCCAACAGCCAAGGTGACCAAAAATTGAATCAGTACATCGTAAGTCAGCACAGGAGGAAATTGGGATTCCATTTCTTTCTTTTCGATGGCATCTCGCAAGGCTGCAGCTTCGATCAACTCCAAGGCATTTGTAGGAACAAAGAATATCTCAGATGGTAATCCTGGCTGATGTCCAGCTCGACCGGCGCGCTGGATAAATCGTGAAACCCCTTTCGGACTTCCGATCTGAACGACTCGATCTACTGGCCTGAAATCTACTCCAAGATCTAAGCTGGAGGTACAGACTACCAGTTTGAGCTTTCCTTCATGCAGAGATCGTTCGACCCAAGACCGCACCGTAATATCCAGTGAGCCATGATGCATGGCCATCCAACCCGCCCAGTCTGGTCTTGCCTCCAAGATTTTTTGATACCAAATCTCTGTTTGAGAACGGGTGTTGGTGAAAAGTAGGACAGTTTTGCCGGCTTCAATAATTGGTGTGACTAGATTCAGCATTCGGATTCCCAAGTGCCCTGCCCAAGGATATTTCTCGATTTCTTCAGGAAAAACTGAATGAAGTATGATTTCCTTCTCGATTTCTGCTTTGACGATATGTACGGGTAAGTCGTTTCCCAAAAGGGTTTTGGCTGCTTCGGCGATATTTCCCAATGTCGCAGAGACCGCCCACCTGCGAAAGTTGCTAGGGCAAATGCTTTGGATGTATTCTAAAGCAAGTTGGACTTGCACCCCACGTTTGTTGCCGACAAGCTCATGCCATTCATCTACGATCACTACCTGCAGATTCTCGAATAGTTTGGTATGGTCTTTTTGGGAAATTAAAATATGAAGCGTCTCCGGCGTGGTGATCAGACATTCGGGAGGTCTTCGCTTCAATGCAGCGCGGGTTTTTGCATCTGTATCTCCATTCCGAACCGCTACTTGCCAGGGAATACCAATCACTTGACAGACTTCTTGCATGGCAAGCTGAATATCCTGAGCGAGTGCGCGTAATGGCGTCACCCAAATAATTTGAATCCCATTCGATTTTGGACGCCTCCAAGTATCAGGATTTTTGAGAATGTATTCCATCAGCACTGGAAACCAAAGTGCAAAGGTCTTCCCAGAACCGGTAGGCGCATTCAAAAGACCTGATTTTCCATCGAGGTAATCGTTCCAAGTTTCGAGCTGAAAAGGAAAAGGTTTCCAGCCTTTTTCCTTGAAATAGGCCTTTCCAATTGCCAATCTATCCGCCATACAGTTTTAATAGGTCTTTCAAATCGGTTAAAGTATTTGCCTCTTCCTTGGGTTTATCTTTTCTCCAGCGTGAAATTCGTGGAAATCTTAACGCAATCCCACTTTTATGACGTGGACTGTCTTGGATTCCTTCGAAAGCAATTTCAAATACCAGTTCGGGCTTAACCGTCCGAACCGGGCCAAAGCGCTCCTTGGTATTCTTTTTCACAAAAGCATCTACTTGCTGCATCTCGGCATCGGTCAATCCGGAATAGGCTTTTGCAAATGGAACTAATAGATCTCCATCCCAAACTGCAAAGGTGTAATCGCTGTATAGATCTGACCTTCGGCCATGACCTTTCTGAGCATAGAGCATCACTCCATCAATGGTAAGTGGCTCTATTTTCCATTTCCACCAACTTCCACGCTTGCGGCCTGTTTCGTAGCTGGAGTCTTTTCGTTTGAGCATAAAGCCTTCGGCAAAGTGAGCGCGTGATTCGGTTCGAATTACTTCAAAATCTTCCCAAGTCTGAGCTTGAATTGGATTTGAAATCTGAATAGTTGGATGGTCGATTTTCTGATACAGCTCTTCCAAAAGCTTTCTTCTTGCAGCAAGTGGCAGCTCTCGAATATCTTTTCCCTCATATTCTAAAAGATCATAGACCAACATACTGACGGGAGCGGTCTCTAGAATCTTTTTACTGAGATTTTTCCTCCCGATTCGAGTCTGAAGCAAATTAAATGGGAGGGGAGAGCCGTCTTGAAAACAAAGAATTTCCCCATCCAAAACAGTCCCTTCGGGAAGGTTCTCACCTAAAGTGAGGAACTCTGGAAATTTATCAGAAACCAGTTCTTCCCCTCTACTCCAGACAAAAGTCTCGCCTGCGCGACGAATCAATTGTCCTCGAATGCCATCCCATTTCCATTCCACCTGCCAATCTTCCGGATCTCCCAAGTCGGCAGCTGTTTTCTCTAAAGGATGTGCCAGGAAAAATGGATAAGGCTTGGAACTGTCTTCTCCAGAGTCTGGGGATAAAAACATTTCTTCAAAACTAATTGTACCCGGATTCCAGTTACCCATAAGTGCATGAGCGATAAAAGATTTTTCCTTTTTCAGGAAATTCGCCAAGGCTTGGGAAATCAAGTTTTGACTCACCCCAATTCGAAAACCGCCCGTGATTATTTTATTAAAAATAAAGCACTCATCCTTGGTCAATTTATTCCAAGAATCTTGAATCATAATCTTCTTTTCTTCGTCAGAAAGTCCTTTAAGTGCTATTAATTTATTTATCCAAACACTTAGATCGACATCCTCATTTGATTTTGGGTGGGGAAGCAGTAATGCGATTGTTTCAGCAAGATCTCCTACCGCATGATAAGACTCCTCAAAAAGCCACTCGGGAATGGCTGATAATTCCAGACTCCATTCTCGGAGTTGTCGAGTGGTTATTTGTCTTTTAGGCCTCCGATGGGTAAATAAAGCGATCGCCCAGACCCTGTCGGCTTCTGAAGCCGATTCAAAAAAATCAACCAAAGCCTCAAGTTTGTCATTCGTCTTGTTGCTTTGATCCAGTCTGGTAATTAATATCGAAAAATGCTTCATTTTGGTAAGCTATCTAGCCTTGTGGTGCCTAATGTCGCTTGTATTACCAAAAATTTGAAATACTATTAGGATAAATTTAAACTGCATGTGTATTCATTCCGTTCACAAATCAAACTTGTAAACTATGAGAAAGTTACTCTTTGTCCTCTTTTTAGCAATCACCTTGGTGGCTTGCTCCGAAACAGAACCGGCTATTTACACCGGAAATCAGAAAAACTATGAGCTCTTTAAATCCAGCGATTTTGATTTTTCCGGCTCAGTTGAAGTGAAAGAGTTGGTAGCTGGAGGATTGGAGTTTACGATCACGCTCACTGGTCCAACAGGTGATGCAATTACCAATTATCCTGCCCATCTACACTTCGGAGGTATTGAGGAACCTAATGTAGTGATCGCAGCAATGCTAAATCCTGTAAACAGCGCAACTCTCAAAAGCACAACAATAATCAAAGAATTGACAGATGGTACTAAACTGAATTTCGAATCTTTTGAAATTTTCCAAGGTCATATAAAAGTCCATTTGGCAAGCGATGGACCTGATTATAAGGTTATTTTGGTTTCAGGACATGTAGGTAATAATTCTATTCGGTCATCAAATTTTGATCGTTCTAAAATCGCTGTCTGTGGAAATTCATTCTAATACGACTTGAGCACAAAAAGTAAAAGGCAACCAATTAGTTGCCTTTTTTGTGGATTTGAATTTTATATCAATTCAGAATTAGAGGGAAAGTAATATCCAAATCAGTCTCGCCACCAGCCTGAATAAAATTCTCAAAGTTTGGATTAGTAGCACCTGAGAAGTTCTTATCCAGAGCATGTCGAAGCACGATCCGCATATTGGCGTTATTGAACCCTGGGTTTTGAGCTACTACTACTTTGCCTACCACACCGAGTAAATCTCCAGTTGGATCAGCATAAGTATAAGTCAAGACTCCGGAACCCACGAATGCCGTACCCAAGAAATAGAATTGATGTTCATCAGCTTCTGTTAAGATCTCAGCGGTGATATCTTCATTCTCAATCGAGTTTCTAACTTCAATTTTCAACTGATAGGTTTTCCCCTTAGTCAGGGTTACATTCTGAATCGTAGGAGTAGCACCTACTTCGATTCCCTGAGGATCAGAAGCTTTGAATGAAGTGATCGCACCGGTAGGAGTACCTGCAGCATTTAACTCCTGAAAATTTAAGATCACATCGGTGATCACTTCCCCATCATTTTCCGCTTCTGGATCGTCGCTATCACAAGAAGTAAAGGCAAAAGACGCCAGAAGTAATGCATAAAAGAATGTTTTTTTTGAATTGAACATAATTGATTTGTTTAGAATTGGTAATTGATTTTTAGTAGAAAGTTTTGCCCGATATCATCTGTGAAGTATCGGAATCGATTCATATACTCCTTGTAGGAAGTATTGAAAAGATTATGCACTTGAAGCCCAAGGTTGAGTTTGTTTCCCTTAAGGTCAATTCCGCGTTGGTAAGCCAAATTGAATAAAGCGTAAGCTGGAGGCGCAGCTGCGATATCAAAGTCTGGTTCACGTCTTTGTTTTGCGACTAGGATATTACTCAGCGTCAATTTATTGGTCTGGGAATTGGCGTTTTTCCCAAAATTATAAGCAATTCCCCAATCCATTCGATCAGAAGGGATAAAGGGGAAATAGTTGTTTTCGTCTGTATTCTTTGCCCTGATGATGGAGCCTTTGGCATATCCGCTGAGGTTATCGGTAAATTGATAACTTCCTGCAAAGTCAAATCCATAGAAAAATGCTGTAGCCTGCAGGTATTCATAGACATTAAAAGTTCCGCGTAGACTTACTACTTTTTCTCCTGTTGGATTGATATAAATGTAATTCTGGATCTGGTTAGCATATCCAGTGATCTCTAAGCTTAGTTTTTTGAAATTGTATCCCAACTCATTTACCCATTTGAATGATTTCTCAGAGTTTAAATTTGGATCCCCAATTTCTATAGCTGCCGCACCGTGGTGGAGACCTTGGCTGAATAGCTCATTTACATTTGGAGGACGCCAAGCGGAACCTAGATTAGAACTGAGCGAAAGGGTAGGGCTGAGTTGAAAGAGTCCCCCAAAGAAGGCTGAGAAATTCTGATAATTCAGATCAGCTTGTTGAAGCTCATTATTAATATACCTCGCAGTCTGAATTGACCTTATGTCAAAACGTAATCCACCTTCCAATTCTACCGGGCCTTTGGAGTATTTTTCCAATACGTAGAAGCCAAGATTAACCATGTCATAGTTAGGAATCAATGGAGTAACTCCAGTCCCGGGAATATTGGTATTAGCCTGCTGAATGACGTTTACACCCCAAGTGCCACTGAATTCATTTTTGTGAGTATGGTCTAGAAATAAGTCAAGCGTATTGGTGTAGAGCTGTAGATCTAAGCTTGGTTTATTATTCAAATCTCCTCTTCGCCGATCATATTCTTCTCTGATATTCAACTGGAAGCCGTATTGTGCATTGAGCTTCCAGTTCTCATTTAGATGGTAATGTGACTTAAGCTTGGCAAGATGATGCGATACAACTTGTTTTGGATTGTCAATGCTATAGGTAAAAGTACCATCTGTAAATGGGCGACCATTTTGAATAATGTTCTCCAAGTCAGAAAGGTTTCCGGTATGCGCATCCCGCAAAATTCCAATGGAGGTATTGAAGAAACTGTAATAGGTCTCAATTCCCAGTTTAGGACTACTGTATCCGATTGAACCCGAGAAATTCAGCTCGCTCATTCCGGTATTATTTTGATAATAATCCGGTGATTTGACATTCCCAGCTCTTTTGGCAGATCCCTGAACTCTGTACCCTAAGCCTTTTATTTTTCCCGAACCCCCACTGTGCGATATGGCAATGTTGCCCAGTTGACTGTTAGAGCCTCCAATCAAATTCAGTTCTGTTAGACTTTGTTTTTTGGTGAAAAGTGGGGTAGGATTAACTAAAATAACGCCTCCCATTGCTTCAGGGCCGTAACGAACAGTTTCTGCACCTTTGATCACGGTGATTTCATCTGCGAGAAACGGATCAATTTCCGGGGCATGTTCTGCTCCCCATTGTTGACCTTCCAGTCTGATTCCATTGTTCAGGATCATGATTCGATTGCTGTGCATCCCATGAATCACGGGCTTTGAGATCGTATTTCCAGTGCTGAAAGTGGTCACTCCAGCGATTCGTTTTAGGCTTTCCCCGAGATTTTCACCTCTAGCTTCCATCAAGGCCTCGCCATAAAGTGCCGTGACCGCAGTGGTAGTTTGCACCGCATCACGGTGTCCATGGATCTCCACACCAGCGAGATTAAAAGATTCTTCTTCTAGTCGATAGGTCTTATTAAATGAATTGTCTTTAAGGTTTATCGTGTCCTTGATTTCTCTATGCCCGAGGTATTGAATGGAAATAGCATAGGTTCCAGGACAGAGATTTTTGATATTGAAATTCCCTGTTTGGTCTGAAACTGCTCCTTGGGCTGCTTCCGTCACCCAGATATATGCCGCTTCAATTGGCTCATTGTTTTCCAAATGAATCACCTTACCTCGTATCGATAAATTGCAAGTTTGTGCAGTTGATATGGAGCTAATACCAATGAAAAAAAATAGTGTGTACAGGATTGCTTTCAGATTCACAATTCAAAAGTAAGATTGAATTCTAACATAAACTCATAAAGATGAAACAAAGTTGCAAAAAAGGATAAACGGCGTAAATCGTGGGTTTTAACCGTTTTTGAAAAAAAGATTGCGGTTTACTGTCTTATATTTTCTTAAAATCCACTAGTTCATCTATGCTGTTCAGACAATTTTTGACAAAGGTTTTTTCAATTCTTAGGATTGTCTACTTTTAGCGTATGGAATATGCGATTGTAGATATTGAGACCGCAGGTGGGAATCCCAAAGGTGGAGGAATCACTGAAATTGCGGTTTTGATTCATGACGGCGAGCGAATTACTCAAGAGTATCAGACACTTTTGAATCCTGAAATGGGAATCCCCACTTACATCACCGGACTGACTGGTATCGACAATTTCATGGTTCGTCATTCCCCCACTTTTGAAGCTATTCAAGATGAACTTTGGGACTTGCTAGCCGATCGCGTATTTGTCGCGCACTCCGTTAATTTCGATTTTGGATTTATCCGTGAGGCTTTTTTGAAAGTAGGAAAGGAATTAAAATCACCTACACTTTGCACGGTTAGGCTAAGTAGAAAAATCTTTCCAGGGCTGAAATCTTATAGTCTTGGACGAATCTGTGAGAATCAGAAAATCCCGATCACTGCTCGTCACCGCGCAATGGGAGACGCTCATGCAACAGCTATTCTGTTCGACAGAATGACTAAACAAGCTCCAGAGGTGATCATGGAATCCTTGAAGAAAAACACAGGTCACACCTTCCTTCCCCCTAATTTTTCCTTGGAAAAATTTCAGTCAATTCCGAGTTCATGTGGGATTTACTATATGCTCAATTCAAAAGGCAAAGTGATCTATGTAGGCAAAGCAATCAATATTCGGGATCGGTTTAAAAATCACTTTTCAGGAAATTATCTTCCAAATCTCAAGCAAAAGCTGAAAGCAGAAGTAGTGGACCTCCAGTGGAAATTGACCGGAACTGAATTTATGGCTTTACTGATGGAGATGCTGGAAATCAAGCGACTATGGCCTGCGTATAACGCTGCTCTGAAAATGCCCAAAACGCTCTGGGGATTGTTTCATTACGAAGATGGAAGCGGCTATGCCAGATTTCAAATCTCGAAAGTCACCAAGCATTTACAGCCTGTCGAGACCTTCTTCTCCTTAGAAGAGGCCAATACTTTTCTTAAAGGGGGGATTGAACACTACGAACTTTGCTCGAAATTAAGTGGCTTGAGGAGAGTGAATTGCTCACCGGAATTACCAAACCCCTGCGAGGGTGCCTGTGATGCTGAAGAAGCACCAATCTCATATAACCAGAAAGTATATTCTTTTTTGAGGCAGATTAAGGAGAGCCAAAAAGAAATTCTTTTAGAGTTGTCAGGTCGAGAAGAAGGCGAAAAGGCCTACTGTGTATTTAATCATGGGATTCTGACTCGAATTGGATTTGTCAATGAACCCAATGAAAATTTAGATTTCATTGCTACGCTAGAACTTGTTCCTAGAATCCCAGAGACGTATTATTTGTTGCGGCAATTTTTCCCAACCTTTCAATCCACACAGATTAGAGTACTCGAATCTGTGTGAAGATCTCAAGTATAAGATCTGAAATATTAAAGACCTCACCTTGTTTAAGATCTCCTGTTTCATAGCTCTTCTTAAACCGTTTCATGCGTTGAGCAGAAGTGCCACGGGTAAAATAATCAGGCACTACACGTCCTGAGGACTGTTTTTGCAAGCAGTCATCTCCGGTAGTATTTGTTGCATTTAGCGCTTTTTCCAAGTCTCCTCGCTCCATCCTGTTATTGGCTTGCTGGTGTTCAGTAATTATCAAGTTCTTGGTTCCAGATGATCTCTGTATCCGCAAGAATTGTAGCACTAAATTCAGCCAAGCAATCCGCTACTGCTATTGGGGTATAATTTTGCTCGATGTTAAATTCCTGCGATCCTCCGCCTAAACTATTACCAAGAAAAGAAAGTGGATTGGTGCCTGTGGCAAATGAAATTACCGCTACGATACCACTAATGACTAATCCTGTTTTTGAAAAAATAAACTTTGTCAAAAACCCTACCATCATAGGATTCATTCCACTCCCTCGACTGTCTTGGGACGATTGTCCGCTATGATCACATCGATAGTTGAGTTTTATTTTTGCCTTGACATTTCATCGGAAAAATATTTATTTACTTAGAATTGACCAAATTGAAACTCTTAATCAGTGTCATTTGAATTTGAGTGAGTAAATCCAAAACCTAAAACCTATGAAGATCAATTATTTAATCCAAGTTTTGACTCTGGCCGTATTCGTATTCTTGTTCACACAGGTAAATGCGCAAACAGGAGGAGTAGGCGCCAAACCTGAAAAAGGGGCAAAATTGTACCTAGACGGCTCCAAGAAATCCTTAGAAAAAAACTGGATCTATTGGGAAGGTCCACGATTCTCGACAGAAATGCCAATCAAATGGCCTGAAGTAGCAGATCCTATATCAGTAGGAAAATCAATCAGTAGCAATGATCCAGCAGGTGCCGGAGGAAAATATGGTGCTGCCGATATCGTGACAAAGGATGAGTTCGCTGACTTCAGGGCTCACGTAGAATTTCTCATTAAATCCGAAGGGGGAAATAGTGGTGTTTACCTACAAAATCGATACGAAGTGCAGGTCTTGGATGGAGACTATGGTGATCATGGGATGGGAGCCTTGATCAATGAGCATATACCCACCTCGGAAGAATACAATGGACTTGGCAAATGGAATGCTTATGACATTGTCTTTCGTGCTGCCAGATTTAAGGATGGTAAATTGGTTGAAAAGCCACGAGCCACCGTCTACTTCAATGGTGTCAAAATCCATGAGGATAAAGAAATCAGCCAAGTATGGGGAGGGCCCAATTCTGGTCTTGATGGAGGCAATGATAATGGAAAAGGAATCACTAATAGTTTGGGAGGACTGAAACTGCAAGCCGAAGGACACGACGTACTTTATCGAAATATTTGGATCAAAAAGCTAAGCTTAGAAGCTCCATCAACTGATTTTTGATATAGAACACTTTGGGAAATGCTCATTGAAGTATTTCCCGAAGTGTTCCCGTGTCGTGGCCAATCATTCGCCAATTTTGCACTTCCAGTTCTATTCTGGCAAGCATTCCCGGCTGCATTCCAATATAATCCGAGCTAGAAATGTGAGAAAGGAGCAAGCTAATTGCTGGATTGTGTCCAACTAGCAGGCCGATTTCTACTGTTTCAGGAGTGTCTTCCAGCAGTTCAATCAGTGTATTCAAATCGGCATTGTAGACTGTTCGGGTAACCACCTGTTTTTCAACCGGTATGAAATTCTTGATTATTCTCGCCGTCTCTTGAGTTCGTTCAGCCTCAGAACAATACATCAAATCAACAGAAAATCCGTTGTTTGCAAGCAATTCCCCTAAGCGATTTAATTTTTCTTTACCCTTTAGCGTCAATTGGCGATCTATGTCAGGTCCTTCTGAAAAACCTGCTTCTCCATGTCTAAGTAAAAGTAATTGCTTCATTTTCTTTTTGATATCAGATTAAAAATCATCCTTAAGCTTTCAAATATCTCACTAATTCAGGTCTGATTGACCGGATTAATTTGGAGGAGAAAACAATGCCCTCTACTTTTAGCTTTTCGAACCGAGGATAACACCTTGTGAAAACCAATTTTATGTCAAAAAACCTTGTTATCGTCGAGTCACCTGCAAAAGCTAAAACTATTGAGGGGTACTTAGGCAAAGATTATAAAGTAGCTTCTAGTTATGGACATGTAAGAGATCTTCCAAAAGGAGATAAGGCGATTGACATCAAAAATCGATTTAATCCAACTTACGAAGTGACTGCTGATAAAAAGGAAGTCATTAAAAATCTCAAAAGCTTGGTAAAGAATGCAGAGATGATCTTCCTGGCAAGTGATGATGACCGTGAAGGAGAAGCGATTTCCTGGCATTTGAAAGAGGTTTTGAATCTGAAAGATGAAAACACCAAGCGGATAGTTTTTCGGGAAATTACTAAAAATGCCATTACAAAAGCGATTGAGAATCCAAGAACCATCGATTATGATCTAGTCAATGCGCAGCAAGCGAGAAGAATTCTAGATCGATTGGTTGGTTTTGAGTTATCTCCAATCCTTTGGAAAAAAATAAAAACAGGACTTTCCGCAGGACGAGTTCAGTCAGTAGCCGTTCGCTTGGTAGTAGAGCGGGAGCGGGAGATAGAACAGCACAACGCGAAGTCAAGTTTTAGAATTACTGCTCAATTTGAAGTGGAAGGAAAAACCTTTCAAGCCGAACTTCCAAAGAAATTTGAGACAAAAGACGAGGCCGAGGATTTCCTAAAGAAGTGTCTAGAAGCACAATTCGAGGTGGCAAATCTCGAGAAGAAGCCAACCAAGAAAACTCCGGCAGCTCCGTTTACGACCTCCACACTTCAGCAGGAGGCAAGTAGAAAGCTTTATTTTTCCGTTGCTCAGACTATGTCTGTAGCACAAAAGCTGTATGAAGCCGGAAGGATCACCTATATGCGAACTGACAGTGTCAATCTATCGAATGATGCGATGGACTCAGCTAAGAATGCGATTGTGAGTTCTTTTGGACCCCAATATCATAAATCACGAAAGTTTACTACCAAATCAGAAAGTGCTCAAGAAGCCCACGAAGCCATCCGACCAACGGATTTTTCTGTAGATGAAATCAGTGGAGATAGAAATGAATCTCGTCTCTATGATTTGATTTGGAAGCGCGCGATTGCATCTCAGATGGAAGATGCTGCTTTGGAAAAGACAACGATCACCATCGCAATTTCCAACCTACCCCAGAATCTTGTGGCAACCGGCGAAATCATCAAGTTTGATGGATTTTTGAAGGTTTATTTAGAAGATACCGATGATGAGCCCGAAGAGGAAGAGCTGAGCGGAAAGGCAATCTTACCTCCATTGAATATTGGTCAAGGCCTGAATTTGATGGAAATGAAAGGTAGAGAATCCTTCACTCGTGCTTCGCCCAGATATACGGAAGCAGCTCTGGTGAAGAAACTTGAGGAATTGGGAATCGGAAGACCTTCAACTTACGCTCCTACGATCTCGACGATCCAAAAGCGTGAGTACGTAATCAAAGAATCACGCGATGGAACTCCTAGAAATTATGTAGAGATGATTATTGCCAAAGGCAAGTTCACTGAAGCAGCCAAAACCGAAAATACTGGAGCAGAGAAGCAGAAGCTTTTCCCAACAAATATTGCCATGGTGGTAAATGACTTCCTGGTGGAGCATTTTCCAAATGTGATTGACTTCAGTTTTACAGCGCGAGTAGAGAAGGAATTTGATAATATAGCCGCTGGAGGACAGGTTTGGCAGGATATGCTCGAATCATTTTATAGTAAATTCCATCAAAGTGTCACCGAAACTGAGCTGGTTTCCCGTCAGGATGTCAATTCAAGTCGAGAGATCGGGGTCCATCCAGTCAGTGGAAAGGTGATCATTGCCCGTCTGGGTAAGTTCGGTCCTCTAGTACAGATCGGCGACAGTGAGGATGAAGAAAAGCAATTTGCTAGCCTGAAGAAAGGTCAGTTTATTGAAAATATTACAATAGAGGATGCTTTGGAATTATTCAAGCTTCCCCGTGATGTTGGAATGTTCGAAGATAAAAAGATGGTAGCTGCTATCGGCAGATTCGGACCTTACATCAGACATGATGGTGCCTTTGTTTCGTTGGGAAAAGATCAAGATCCTTTGAGTATCAACGAGGATGAAGCGATAAGAATAATTCAAGAAAAGCGTGAAGTAGATGCCAAGAAGCATATCAAATCTTTTGATGAAGATCCGGAAATTCAGGTATTAAATGGAAGATGGGGACCCTACATTAAGAAGGGTAAGGATAATTTCAAAATTCCAAAAGGAAAAGAAGCTGAGACCTTAACCTTTGCTGAGACAATTGAAATCATTGAAAATCAGCCTGAGGTGAAGAAAAAAGGCAAATTCGCCAAAAAGAAAAGCTAGCAGTTCGATGAAAGCCTGATTGACCTCCAAAGGAAAAATACTATGAAGACAAGAATAATCCAGCACCTTACCAAGACTGTTTTATTCTTGTCTTTTCTTTTTGCCGCAAATCAATTGGCGGCTCAAAAAATCTTCAGGGGAACGATCATCGATGCCGCTAGAAATGAACCCATTCCTTATGCTACAGTCTTTTTGACCAATACTACTTTTGGGATTTCTGCAGACGAAGAAGGTAAATTCTCCTTGAAAGTACCCGAGGGAAATTATGACGTGATTGTCCGCATGCTTGGGTTTGAATCCTTGACTTTTGCATTGAATACCGCAGCTCTACAGCCTCAAGGTTATAAAATGATGCTGCTGCCAATGGAGGATCAGCTAGATGAAATTGAGGTAGAGGAGGAGCGAGATCCAGTATGGTATCGAAATCTTGCTACTTTCAAAACCTATTTTCTAGGATCATCAGTCAATGCCAAATCGACCATCATCCTCAATGAAAAAGTCCTTCGTCTGGATGATCAATCTGAACCCGCGGTATTAAAAGTAAAGGCTGCTGACGTTTTGAAAATTGAGAATCCAAAACTTGGCTACAGGCTAGATTATTTACTGACTGATTTCAGATTTGAAGTGCGGGCGGGATACATTTTTTATGGAGGTAACCCCCTCTTCATCCCTGATACGACACTGAGTCCAGGCAAATTGAAAAAGGTGGAAACTAATCGGGAGTTGGCTTATCGTGGAAGTCTGCAGCATTTTATTCAAGCGCTTTATCAGGGAAAAGTCGGAGAACAAGGATTTGAGATCCGAAGACTCGACCGACTCCCGAAAGATGGAGGCTTCTTGGATCAGTTGAATAGCCAAATTTTGGATGAAGAAACACTCTTGTCTCGTAGTGCTGATGGCAAAGTGTCGATCAGCTACGACTTTCATCTCCATATTCTGTACAAACTTGAAAAAGAGTCGAGTGAATACGCCGGAATCATGAACGGAAAAAAATCAATAAATCAATCCTCGCTCATGAAACTTGAAGTGGCTCTATTGGAACTCTATGAAAATGGTGGCTATGCAAATCCTTTTGGGATCATGGTAGAAGGCTACATGGCATGGGAGCGGGTTGCAGATTTACTTCCTTTGGATTATCGACCAGATTGAGCAGGGAATTAATAGTCTGCGAAAATTTTTTTACAGTCAGAATTCCCTGCTCAAAGGGTTTTGAAATTAAAGTAATATGCAGTCGCTCTTCTGACAGTAGCTGGAGATAAGCTATAAAATTTGGTTGCCCGATACGAATTGAGATAATTTTAGGCATTTCCGTTTTCCGTCTTTGGTCCTGATGAAAAATAAAGCTGCTGCCATCATGCGTTACAATCCTTCAGTTAAATCAAGAATTCAGGATCTCTGTATTTTGGATTAGGATAGGTGTAAAAACCCTGGCCTGTCTTTTCACCAAGTTTTCCCTGATCGATGTAGGTCGCCAAGAGCTTGGCAAATGCCTGAGAAGCTGCATCCGGCATATTGTGCGTCACATGCCATGCCGTCTCCAATCCAATGCTGTCCAAGATCCCAAAAGGTCCCATTGGCATATGGAAATTTACCATCCAGGATTTATCGATAGCCTCAACTTCTGCGACATCTCTAGTCTTTAACTTTCCGGCAGCGCCGATCAACGCCATAAGCATAGTATTGAAAATATATCCTGGATTTTCTTTTTTGACTAAAACAGGAACTTGGTTCAATTTCCGTCCAAGGGTTTCCAACAGGGGAATCAAATCGGGATCCGTCCCCGGATGAGGCATGATATCTACCACACGAGAGTAAAACACATCATGAAAGTGGAACGCACAGAATCTTGCTGGTCTTCCTGATTCCTCCGCAAACATAGAAGGTAGGAGATAGGAGGTGTTTGTGGTAAATATCGTCTTGACTGGTGCGATCTCTCCAAACTGCTTCCACACTTTCTTCTTCAACTCCGGATCCTCTGTGACGCTTTCATTGATCAAATCTGCATCTTCCACAGCTTCCAATGGATTGAGTGTAAATGTGACCCGGGCTAATGCCGCTGTTGCATTTTCTTCACTGATTTCATTCGCCTTTTTCAGCTGATGCAGAATCTTCTGCATCGTATTCAATGAGAAATCCAAGCTCTCCTGCTTGATGTCGTAGACGCTAACTAGATATCCCGATATGGCAGACTGTAAGGCCACGCGAGATCCAAGTGTTCCTGCCCCCAGGATACAAATCTTCTTAATGTTCATATTAAATTTTTTGAGTGTCTAGGCTTTTAAGAGCCATTTTTCCAGATGCTTCCACGACATGAATCAAGGCTCCAAATCGAGGGTCATTTGCATTTCCTTCTTTAAATCTTTTGTAAATCTGTTGCGCAATCACTGCCACTTTCACAATGCCGAAGATGTAATAAAACAGGATTTCGCTTAAGTCCAGCTTGCTTTTAAGTTTGTAATACTCAATAACTTCAGATCGAGTCATATTGCCCGGAAGATGCGAACAGTTGAATAATTTCAGAATATCTGGATCTCCAGCTTCGCACCAATAGGCTAGGGTAGTTCCCAAATCCATTAAAGGGTCGCCGACTGTTGCCATTTCCCAATCCAAAACTGCTTTGATCTGAAGCGTTTCTGGGTCCAATACAAGATTATCATACTTGAAATCATTGTGAATGAATCCGCAATACTCTTTTTCCGGCATATTACTTTTCAACCAATCGATTGCTTCTTCCAAAGCTGGAAGTTCATTCGTCTTTGAATCGAAGTAGCGACCTGTCCAGCCTGCTACCTGTCGCTGTACATAGCCTTCGGGTTTGCCTAATTTGATCAGACCCGATTGCGCTAGTTCGAGCTGGTGAAGTTCCAGCATACAGTCAATTGCGGCCTTTGATAAGTCATTAAATTGGGCTGGGCTGATCTCCAATCCTTGGGGTAGCTTACTCCTGAGAATCAAGCCATCTACATACTCCATTGCAAAGAACGGAGCTCCGATAATTTCAGGGTTCTCACAAAAAAGAATAGGTTCAGGCGCTTTGGGATAGTTTGCTTTTTCCAATGCCTGGAGGATACTTAATTCTCGACCCATATCATGAGCTTTACTGATCTTCACTCCAAATGGTGCACGACGGAATACAAAGGCTCTTTTTGCCCCCTGATATTTGAAAGTCAAGTTGGAGTATCCACCTTTGAATTGAGTGAAAGTTACTTCTTCGTCATCCACTCCAAAGTGAGCATTGACATAGCTACGAAGTTTATCAAAATCAAATTCCTGATTCATTTCTTAGACCTTTTTTGGAAGGTATGTCTTCAGAATACTTCTCGCCAAAGAAGATTTGTGCACCTCGTCCGGTCCATCGTAGATCCGGGCGCCACGCTCATGCCGGTACCAAAAGGAGAGTAAAGTGTCATCGGTAATTCCTAGTGCGCCATGAACCTGAATAGACCGATCAATGACCTTTAAGAGAACATCTGCCACAAAAAATTTGATGGTTGAGATATCCTCACGAACTGCTTTTGCACCTTTTTCCTGCATTTGTTGCGCAGTATCCATGACCATCAATCGGCTGGCTTTGATCTCAGCGCGTGATTCAGCGATCCAGTTATGGATGGTTTGCTTGTCGGCAAGGGCTTTTCCATGATCCAGCTGACGGCTTACCGCACGGCGGCACATCATATCAAAGGCTCGCTCACAGATTCCAATCCATCGCATGCAGTGGTGGATTCTCCCAGGTCCAAGTCGCTCTTGTGCCAAAGCAAAACCTTGGCCTTCTTCTCCAATCAGATTTTCTACCGGAACCAAGCAGTCTTCAAATTTCACTTCAGCATGGGAAAGGTAATCTTCACCCGGCTCGCCCATAATCGGGATGTTTCGGATGAATTTGAATCCCGGATTATCTAGTGGTACTATGATCATACTCGCTCGCTGATAGGGAGATTCTGCTTCAGGGTTGGTCACAGCCATCACGATAGTGAAAGCCGCTCCATCAGCTCCTGTAGTAAACCATTTGTGACCATTGATGCGATAATGATTGCCTTGGCGGACTGCAGTTGTACCCATATTTACTGGATTACTGCCTGCAAATTCAGGTTCAGTCATAGCGAAGCAACTTCTGATCTCTCCCTTTTGGAGTGGTTTTAAGAATTTATCTTGCTGGTATGCTGATCCAAAAAGATGGAGTAGTTCCATATTGCCGATATCAGGAGCATTGCAATTGAATACATAATGTCCGAGTGGACTATGCCCCAAAATTTCAGATACTTGTGCAAACTGAACTAAATCCAATCCCACTCCTCCTTCGTCAGGTGATAAGTGCGGAGCAAATAATCCCTCTGCTTTGGCTTTTTGGCGAAGTTCGTTCAGGTAGGGTAGATATTCCTTGAAAGGTCCTTGAACGATCGCTAGGTCTTTTGGGAAAAGATGCGTTTTAACAAAGTCACTGTAGCGATCCAGCAACGCTGCTAGATCACCATTAAAGGTAGTTTGGGTTGTCATAGAATTTAAATAGTGAAGCCTCCATCTGCTGTAAATACTGCGCCTGTGGTATATGATGAGGCGTTTGAGGCCAAGAATAGAGCCATTGCTCCGATTTCTTCTGCCGTTCCGGCGCGCTTGATTGCTAATTGTTTGATAATCGTAGACATGATCTTATCATCGGTCCAAAGTGCCTCAGAAAATTTTGTTTCGATCAATCCTGGGCAGATAACATTGACTCTGATTTTGGATTCACCCCATTCTTTTGCAAAGACTTTGGTCAGTGAGATCAGCGCTGCTTTGCTGACCGAATAGATACCCAAGCCATGTTCGGGAGAGATTCCTCCGATTGAACTGATGTTGATCACGGATGCTGCGGATGATTTTCTAAGATGAGGATAAGAAAGTCTGCATAATTCAAATGGAGCTTTCAGGTTTACATTCACGATTTTATCGAAAGCATCAATACTGGTCTCGTGCACTGGTCCAAAGACAGGGTTCGAAGCAGCATTATTGACTAGGATATCCAGTTGGCCATAAGTAGCGATGGTTTTTTCTACTAAGGCTGGAAGTTCCCCCATTTTACCCACGTTACAGGCAATGCCTATAGCTTCATAACCTTTTGACTCTAATTTCTCAGCCATCTCATCAACTGCCTCTTGTTTCCGGCTGCAGAGCACTACTTTTGCTCCTGCTGCTGCAAAAATCTCGGCAATACTAAATCCTATGCCTTTGCTGGCCCCAGTGATTAGAGCTACTTTGCCATCAAGTGAAAAAACTGAAGATAAATCCATAATAGAAGGTTTTCATTAAGTTCTCAAGATATAAAAAAATGGAAAATAGGCAGAACAAAAACAGAATATATTGATAGTTTTAGCTAGAATTAAATTCTAACTAACTAAAGCCAAACAAACGGATGAAAGAGGTAATTTTTGAACAAGTAGGTATGCCGCACGAAGTCTTGACTTTGCAAGAGACTGATTTGCCTGATCCTAAAGCACATGAAGTCCAAATCAAGGTGACTGCCCGAAATATCAACCCATCTGACATCATGTTTATTCGAGGGATGTATGGTATCACTCCAAAGCTACCCAGTAGTGCAGGATTTGAGGCCAGTGGAGTGGTAAGCAAATCAGATGAAGCAGGAAAGGTAGCCGTCGGCACGCGTGTTATGTTTACAGCAATTGGCACCTGGAGAGAATATGTTTGCCTCCCGGCAGCACTAGTCATCCCTGTGCCTGCGGCGATGTCGGATGAAGTAGCTTGTCAAGCTTTCGTCAATCCCATGACCGCTTATGGCATGATCGAAAAGAGTGGCTTGAAAGCCGGAGATTGGTTATTAATCACTGCTGGAGCATCTGCATTTGGAAAGTTTGCAATTCAAATGGCAAAAGTAAAAGGGATCAAAATTGCCTGTACAGTCCGCCAAGATGCTCAGAAGAGCTACTTGCAAGGATTGGGAGCTGACTTAGTCATCAATACCGAAACTGAAAAACTTCAGAAAGTGATCACTGCACATACTGGTGATGGAGTATCTGTGGTATTTGATGCGGTAGGAGGAATGCTTGGAGCCAGAGCCTTAGCCACCCTGAAAGCAGGTGGCAGAATGATGGTGTTTGGATCGCTGAGTTTAGAAAATATCCCATTGAATAGTGGACTGTTGATTTTCAAAAATATCGCTGTTGAGGGATTTTGGCTTTCTACTTGGATGGAAAGCATGAATGATGCAGCCCGCAAAGCAGCATTTGGAGCTGTTTTCGGATTCTTGATGGCAGAGACTTCACAAGTCGACGTTGCTGCTAAATTTCCTTTGGAGCAATTCAAAGAAGCACTGGAAGCATACGAAACTCTTGGTCGAAACGGAAAGATCTTGCTGGTAAGCTGAAGGCTCGAATCTGAAAGAATTAGAATTAAAAATTGCTTGGTGAGAATCAGGCAATTTTTAATTTCTTCAAAAAAAATGCTTCAGAAAACTTGGGAATACTTATCTTTGTAGTGCAAATAAAAACAAAGAGGTATGAATTGGGATAAGCTGGACAAAGAGTTGACGGAAATAGTAGAGAAGCGAAATCATTTGGCAGGCATGGATTACAATCATAAAGACTACGACGAACTGGAAGAGGAACTTCATGATCTGGAAGATGACTTTAATGAAAACTATGAAGCAACGCTTGAAGTGCATTTGGAAAAAGTGCAGGAAAAGCTGAAATCCGATACCGATGTATTGCTTCCAACCGCCTATATCGCAAATCTTTATAAGCCAATGCTTCCTGATGCCAATGGCATCGTGAGTTTTGAAGTATCTGGCCAGCAGGGAGTCCCAGTTGAATCTGAGCAGTTTGATAGACAAGATGTACGAATTGTTTTAGTCCCTAATCCAGCTCGATTTGTGATGCTGATCAATGGCAAGCAGTTGAAGGATCTTTGGAGAAGTAGGTAAGAGGTGCTTGATGCAGGATAGCCGATGATCGCTGTCTGCTGAAAATAAGATTTTAGCAATGTACTGGCAGTGTGCATACCTATTGAAAGTGTAATATTTTAATTCCCGAGTTAGCTTCAGGTGGCTCGGGGTTTTTTATTTATTTATTTTACCACAAAGGCACAGCGCATACGGATGTTTCAAAGTCACTATTTTTTAACCAGATAGTCCGCATAAAGAACATAGTTGCCTAGTTTTCATATGATTCGTTGTAGCACCAGAGGTGAGCCACCTTTGGTGTGCCGGGCATGCTTCATTGCCAAAGGGTGAGAGTCCCGAAGGAGCCGTAATGATCGGAATCCTGTAGTCGAAAGCAAGGGTGTCCACCGCGAGGTGGAATCTGAAGGAA
>Ga0222647_1000233_pt1 | contig 30013 bp, 27 predicted proteins | sample AntAcemetagen333_FD_179864 | JGI IMG/M metagenome (GOLD analysis project Ga0222647, IMG submission 179864) | Saline water microbial communities from Ace Lake, Antarctica - #333 | ecosystem: Environmental > Aquatic > Non-marine Saline and Alkaline > Saline | place: Antarctica: Ace Lake...
TTGCAGCAACCAGACAGGAATAAAACAGCCATAGTTACAATGGACGTGACGTATAAATAAACTTTCATAACTAAACTATTTTTACTTGCCTACTCTATTTTGTAACTCTAATGGATTGCCTATAGCTGATAAACGTTCTTTAATGAACTCTTCGTCAAATAATCCTTTGTTTCCTCGTGATTTATACATCTCTTGTAGTACTTGTTTTATGGTATGAATATAACCCTAATCAACTGATTAACGATAATTTAATTTTTAGAAGCCCCCATATGTTACCGATACATATCCTCCAAAGGCTGCATACTCTGCGAAGGAGGAAACAAGTTATCTCCTGTCTATTTGTCGTTTCTGTTTTTCGGCAGATGGGTTCTAATCCTCAAATATGTCTTTTTTTCATAAGAATATCAAGAGGACCTTCGGTGGTTTTAGTGTTTTTAGCTTCAATTATTAAGAGGGACTAAAGATGGGGCTCCTACATATTGCCCAAACTATAAGTATCGAGAACTCCGTCCTGTGCTGAGCTTATAGAAGTATCTCGGGAACAGTACACGTGTCTGCTCGTAGAGGAACACTAGCTTTATTGTTGGGCTTAGAGATCCAATAGTCTTAGTTAGTATCGTTAGCTTTCAATCTTTTCAAGTTGAGCCTATACCCACCTAAATTTGAACTGAGCCAAACAAACAATATCCAGAATAACTCTTGACCTCTAATACCCCAAAATCGTATCATCATCTCGCCTTTGAAAAGTATGAACAGCAATAAAAATCCAAATGGAGGTATTAAATAATGATACATTTTTGATTTCCCGTTTATTCTCTTTAAGCCAAGTAATATTCCAGCGTTGGTTATAGTTGTGAGCAGGATATACGGAAAGTACACAGCTAATCCTAAACCAGCCACCCCTAAATCACCAGACTCTACTATCATAAAACTACTGATAATAAGAACTACTAAGCTTAGTAATAGGATCAATTGACTTGATATGAATGTCTTAATTTCCACTGTCATATTTATCTCAAATTGCTTTCATATTATTATTTTCTTTTTTGCAGGAACAGGCAATGACTTTCAGTGAAATATTTGAAGGTTTCCATCCCCTGAAATAGCATCTGCTTACTAATTATCAGTACCCACTTGTCTCCTAAAATATCAATAGTAAACGTAAGAGGTCTGTCGCAATTAAATCTTTGGTTTATGATGATCAAATTTAAAATCTGTAAAAAAAATACATAACTATTACTTTGGATACTATGGTAACACTTAATTTCGTCTCAGAAATGAGAGCAATAATCATTTAAAACTAATAGAAATGAAAAGTTTATTTAAATCATCGGCAATAGTAGTTATTGTGTTATTATCTGCTGTAGAAGGTATAGCACAGGAGAAGGCTGATCAGTCTAAGAAGAATATTTTTGGAATTGTGGCAGGTGTAAATGTTTCATCAGTAACTAATTATGATGGTAAAACTTTAGTTGGTTTTACAGGTGGTTTATATTGGGACTGCAAATTTTCTGACAGGTTTTTTCTTTCATCCAATTTTGTTTTCTCTCAAAGAGGAGAGAACGAAAATGGTGATGTTGAAAGCTTGAAATTAGGATATCTCTACGCTCCGATAATGCTTAAATACATGGTTAACGATAAACTTGGTATTGCTTCAGGAGTATTCTGGGATAATTTGCTCACAGTTAGTGAGAATACTATTCACACCAGAGAAACTCTGAAGGCAAGTGACTTTGGAATACCCATTGCATTGAGTCATAATATTTCAAAAAACTTAGAATTAGGTGTTTCTTACAACATTGGTCTTTTGAATAAATCCGTTATCCCTGGAACTACATTGAGGAATAATTGGGGTACAGCAACTATTGCTTATGTTTTTAGATGAGCAGTGTCGTTATAAAATTTCCCCAACGGAAAACAAGTATAAATAATTGAGCTACAACTTTCAACATTAAGCCTCATCCTGCCTATTATTTCCGTTATACTTCGCAGCATTGAAGTACTTTTTCGATGCTTGTCAGATGGATTGCTTTTTTTCGGACTTAAAACTCCAAGTAGTGCAAGTACTTTGACGCAAGATGAATAACTTATAATGCTCGATGCTGCATTAAATGCTTCGTCAAAGGATAAAGTGACAAATGCAAAAGACTATGTTTTTCTTTTTGACAGTTCTTTGAGGGTATTGCTTTATTTGTATGTTATACTGTATTGTTTTTGGGGAAGGCTACATTAGCTGTCATAGTTGTTTTTTAAGCTTTATCTGTGTAATCAATTGAGCATAGATTTTTTCACTATCTTCATTTTTCGTATCAGAAAAATTTATTTGATAAAAGTATTTTCCTGCTGGTATAGCATATGTCCAACTTCTAATTGTATGTGACTCGTCTTCACCAAACGACATATCAAATTGAGAGACAAACTTTAAAGCTTTAAATCCATCTATCTCAATGATTTCAAGAGGAGAGAGGATTTTGAATTTTGAAAGTGCATCAGCCATTTGTTTTAGACTAGGCTCCATTATTTTTTTAAATGAACTAATGTTTTTAGTATTATTTGGTCTCAATAATACTTGAATAGTTGGGATAGGTCCATTGAATTGACTTGGTTCATATTTTGTATAAATGACCACGGGGACACTTCCGTTATTGTTCTTTAATAATTTTGTGATTTCATCATCCTTTAGGTTGTATTTAGCTAAATTATCTTTTAAACTGATTTCGGATTTATCAATCCAATTTTCAGGTTTTGGAATCTCAATTCCTTCTATTTTTTTGTTTTCTGACTGTGAGCTACAGCTAAAAAATAGAGATGAAAGAAGTATAAAGATGGAGTACGGTATGTTCATATTTATTTACGGTTTACTCGGCTTCTAAGCTCACATGCTCATCACCTACCTCATACGGGAGCCACGTAATGATAAACTGTAGCATCTCGTCAGTAGTTCGCATCCCTGCTCCGCCATTGTCTAAGCGTTCACGTATTTCTTGTGGTGGGTTGTGTGGGTTGTTTTGGTTTTCAGCAGTATTGTCATACTCTGCCTCTACATAGATGACACTACCCGCTGGTATCTTAAGCATCTTTGGGAAGGTATAGAAGTACTGCCACCTGAAATCCCAGCGTGGGATCTTTATCAGGCGTATAGTGTCCTGAGCAGGAGTGAGGGCGTATGCATTAAAGCTCTTGCCGAGTAAGTGCATGTGCGGATTTATAGTTAGTATGCTGATGTCTTCTGGGATTTTTAAGAAACTGGAGTGCTTGGTTATTTTGCCCGGAGGTATCACAAGTGGCGGTATAATCTTACTCGCTCCATTGGTACCTAGCATCACTTCATTGATAGGTCGCTTGGGTGGAGTCTTGCTAAAGAAGATATTTACACGGCTGTGGTCCCACTTGTCTTGTGGTATAGGCCCGTAATGGATATCGTCCGCTATTAGAATAGATTTTTTATTCATAGTAAAGCCACCTATTCCCTCCGGGTAGAGCTGTGCTTGCACTCCTGGCAGATAGTTTACAGCAGAGTTGATCTGTGGAGGTCGAGTACCGTCGTCATTAGTGAGTCGCAGAGCATTAAACTGGCGTACATATGCTGTTTCTTTTACTTCTAAGTTTAGAATGCGTTGACCTTGTGTGATACTTGCTTTTTTATCAGATTCATAGTTGAGCAAGCGGCCATTCATGTGGTGTACAAGGTTGTTTTTATTGGGCAAGAACTCCATGGCCCTCACGTACTTATTTTCACTCAGCTCTATGGGAAGCGTAGCTATGAAAAATTTATCTCTACTGTTTCCAGATATCAAGATGCTATCAAACCATACGGTAGTATCAGGCTTGCCGATGTAGCTATAGGTGTCATACTCTGGTAGTGTAGGCAGTAGAGAAGTATCACCCTCAGGTGCACCACCTTTTATCCAATCTTTGATTTTCTGTTTATCTACCTCAGTAAGATAGCGTTCGCCTAGGAAGTGGCTGTAGTTTCTGTCTGCTGGCCACGGAGGCATTAGTCCGCTTTGGGTTACGTCTAGTATGGTATTTTTCTTTCTATTGGTCTGCTGATAAGTGGTGAGTGAAAATGGTGCAGCACCACCGCTTCTATGGCAAGACGTACAGTTTTCATATAGTATAGGAGCTATGTCTTTGCCAAAAGTAAGGTCAGTGCTAGGAGTGCAACTGTATATTGCTAGTCCAATTAAACTTACGATTATCCATTTTTTCATTAAGGCAAAGTTAAGGTGAAATTATAGTTATATAGAATGCTAGTTGTGGGTCATCTATAAGTCAGTATTTTATTGCGGTCTCCTATTGATTTAATGCCAATTTAGTTTTTAAGTGTCGTATACATAAATTGAGTTTATCGAAGGTTTGTAAAGGCGAAAAATCATTGCATAGGCTGAGCTATGATATTATTTTTTAACGAATAGAAATCGAGTGAAAAACGATTTATATGCGGCAATTGAAAGCTATTTTGGTATAAGTCGTTTTGTACGACAAACATAGAATGGAAGACGATACAATTAATAGTTTGCGAGAAGCACTCAACTTGTGTAGGTCTTAGTTTGGCTGTTGTGATTATGTCTGGTGTCGTGTACTTTATTAAAGATAATTAAGTATCATTAGCCTTAGTCGTTTTTCGTCTTGCCATGTTGTTGCCGTTGGATCGGTAGTATACAGCGTCTAAAACAAAGAACATCTTTAAAATCTTTATGTTTAGTTTGATTGTGTTAAAGTCGGGTGGGTTTTTTTAGTGTACCTGATGCGTAGAATGTAGGTCTGTGGCAAAGAATGAGGTCAGTATTATGCTAGTTGAACCAATTACCACTGTTAATACGGGTAATTATGAAAGAGATTTCACAAGAAATGAATTAGAGTGGGTGTAAATGCAGTGACTTCCTTACTTTCGCAATCTTTATGGCGAAAAAGTTTATAGATCTGGATAAGATAGTAGCGGAAAAAAACCCCAAACTTCATAAGCAACTTCCAAAATTCTTGTTTAATTATCTTAAAAAAATTATCTGGCAAGATGAGGTGAACCGTATAATATCTGATAATGAGGGGGTTAATGGCGTTCAGTTTTGTCATAACGTCATCAAAGAGTTTAATATAACTGCTGTAATTGAGGGTCTAGAAAATGCCCCAAAGACAGGTGGAGTCACCTTTGCTTCTAATCACCCACTAGGAGGGATGGACGCTCTGGCATTTATAGACCAGTTTGGATATTATCGAAATGACATAAAGTTTATTGCAAATGATATTTTACTAAACTTAAAACCTATGCAAGATATTTTTGTAGGTGTCAATAAAATGGGAAATACCGCTGTGCCTTCGCTCAAAAATGTGGATGCTGTTTTAGCAAACGATGAAAGTGTCGTTATTTTTCCGGCCGGGTTAGTAAGTAGGAGAACTAAAGGTGTAGTGGAAGACCTGCAATGGAAAAAGACATTCGTCACCAGAGCAAGGAAGCACAATGTGCCTATTGTTCCCGTTATTATAGATGGTAAGTTGAGTAACTTCTTTTACAATCTGAGTAACATTAGAACAAAACTGGGAATAAAAGCGAATATTGAAATGTTGTATTTGGTGAATGAACTTTTCAAGCAAAAAAATACGACGATAAGAATTATCTTTGGTAAGCCGATTTATCCAAAGGATTTAGACGTGAATAAGAAGGACATCGAGATAGCTCAAGACATTAAAAGAATAGCGTATAATCTACTGAAATCGTAGTGAACGTAAATTTAGATTACATAGCAAAACCGGTACCTCTTGATATTATCAAGAGTGAACTTACCAAAGAGCGTTTTGTGCGTATTACTAATAAGGGTAACAACGAAATTTACATTATCAATCATCGCAATAGCCCAAATGTGATGAGAGAAGTTGGAAGACTTAGAGAAGTAACCTTTGCATCTGCAGGAGGAGGAACTGGCAAGTCATTGGATATAGACCAGTTTGATACTGATGATATCTGTTACGAGCAACTCATAGTATGGGCTCCTGAAGCTCAAGAAATTATTGGAGGATATCGTTTTATAGATTGTGCCAAGATTGTGGGGACTGAACCGCTGGCTTTATCTACTAGAAGTTATTTTTCGTATTCTGATAAGTTTATAAATGAATATTTACCTACTACAGTAGAGCTAGGAAGAAGTTGGGTGCAGCCTAATTTTCAGCCGAGAGCAGGATCTCGTAGAGGTATTTTTGCACTAGACAATCTGTGGGATGGTCTAGGAGCAATAGTGGTAGACACACCTCACATAGAGTATTATAGTGGTAAGGTAACGTTATATACTAATTATAATACAGAGGCTCGAGATGCATTGATGTACTTCATGGATAACTTCTTTGAGGATAAGGAGAATCTTATAAGTCCTATTCATAGTCAAGGCATTACTTCAGATATTGAAGACTTTAAGACGTCTATAGAAGGTCTCGACTATAAGCAGGCCCACAAAGTGCTAAATGGGTACGTCAGAGAGCGAGGAGAGAACATACCACCGCTTATCAATAGCTATATGAGCCTTTCACCTACCATGAAAACTTTCGGAACGGCTATGAATCCAGATTTTGGTGATGTAGAAGAAACCATGATATTGGTACGCATTGCAGATATATACGAGGAGAAAAAAGCTCGTCACGTAGGTACGTATATAAAGAATTTATAGGTTTTTTTGTAGGGTTGTGCCTATGAGGCACGCCCCTATAACAACCCGTCAAAAACCTACAAAAAACAATATTCATCCAAAAAACAAATCCATTCGTAGCATTCTAAGATTTTGAAGTAATAAAGAGTTGTGTTCAAGGTTTATCCTGATAACAAATCAATGAAACCAAATGATCCTACAAATCAAACAAGCCAAACGTTTCAATGAAACTGCTTTACTTTTTATGTTCAGTACATTGTGCTTAGTACTTTCTATTATTCGTGTGTTTGCGTCTGCTACACCTACATTTCTATTTCTAAACTGGAACTTATTTCTGGCTTTTATCCCTTGGGCTCTGAGTAGTGCACTCATTGTATATCCCAAATTGCAAGAGAAAAAACTTGCTGTGATTACACTGCTGGGCACGTGGCTTTTATTTTTTCCGAATGCTCCGTATATTCTGACAGATTTATTTCATTTGAAACACGTAGTGAGCATGCCGATGTGGTTTGACTTACTGCTTATACTTTCTTTTGCTTGGGTAGGATTGCTATTTGGGTTTATGAGTCTGTGGGATATAGAGAAAATCCTAAAACAATATTTGATTAAATCTCGACTCAAAGGGCTGCTCCGGTATCGATTTTCGGTACCTATATTCTCCTCTGTACTTTTGTTTATTGGAAGCTTTGGCATCTACCTGGGTAGGTATCTGCGGTGGAATAGCTGGGACATCATCGCAGAGCCATTTGCATTGATCTATGACATAGGAGACCGATTTATAAATCCGTTTGAGCATCCACGTACGTGGGGAGTTACCTTATTTATGGGCTTGTTTCTCAACTTGGTATATTGGTCACTCAGATTGATCAAATATAGAAAACATTGAAGTCGGAACTCGCCTCGAGGCGAGTTCTTGTATTTTATGAAAAAGCGAGTTCTTACAGCAATCAGATATTATCATTAAATTGCCACGAATGAATGCCGATTACCTCAACAGTGCCAAGCAGCAGTTTCAGTACTACAAACAGTTAGGTGATAAGACGATGGCTCAGCTCAGTGATGAGCAGCTTTACTGGCAGTATAATGATGCCAGTAATAGTATAGCTATACAAGTAAAACACCTGTGGGGTAATATGATGAGCCGCTGGACAGATTTTCTGACCACAGACGGGGAAAAGGATTTCAGAAAACGAGATAAAGAATTTAAATTATCCGTAGGTCCAAGCCTCCAAGGCGTGGACAATGATGCCGAAGGCGTGGACAATGATGCCGAAGGCGTGGACAATGACGCCGAAGGCGTGGACAATGATGCCGAAGGCGTGGACACGGATATCGCCGAAGGCGTGGATAATGATGCCGAAGGCGTGGACACGGATATCGCCGAAGGCGTGAACAAGAACGTGAGAGATTGCACGAACGAACACAGCAGAGCTGTGATTACAGAAAGATGGGAACTAGGCTGGGCGTGCTTATTCACAGCATTAGATGCTATCAATGAAGGAAATTTTGATACCGTAATCTATATACGAAACCAGGGGCACACTATCTCCGAAGCGGTAAACAGGCAAATGACGCACTATGCTTATCACGTAGGGCAGATGGTGTACCTAGGCCGTATGATGAAAGGTGATGACTGGCAGAGCTTGTCTATCCCAAAAGGCGATAGTAAAACGTACAATGCCGAAAAGTTCTCCCAATAAAAAGGGAAGAGGCATTTTACGGATGAGTATTTGGGGAAGTTAATTGATTAGTTAATTGGTTGAATAGTGTATGATTTATTTGGTAGGAAAAAGAGGAGACTCAGACTTGTTATGGTGCTAAACAGAACTAAAGAGCTACTAGAAGAATATAATAATATTTCCTTTGATGGATTTAGTCCAAGTGAGGTCGCGTTGGATTTAGGTATTCTTATTACTCAATTAGAATTAGATAAAAATTTTGATAAACTTAGATTAGTTGTTCTATTTGCACCTACAGGGATAGTTCAGGAATGTGCAATGGCAAATGATTGGCACAGCGAATACATGGAATTGTCTTCAAAGTTTGATTACTTGATTGATAGAGTCTAATGTCTAACTTCTAAAATCTAACTTCTCTCTTCCTAATACTCTAAAACACACCCCACAGCCTCAGTCGTGGCTAGCTCAGGCTTGTTTCCTGCTAATACAGCATCTATTGCGTCCACTAGATAATGCTCGTCCCATTGCTGCTTATAGCTGCCTAGTGCGAGTATACGGTCATCCATCATTCCTTGGTACAGGATAGTAGCCGAGCTATCTATAAGAAAAAATTCTGGTGTCACAGATGCATCTAGTTGGTGAGCTACTTCATAGTCGTAGTCTCTAAAAATGCGAGGCTTTAGTTTAGTTTCTGTGGCGAACATATTGATCTCCATCGGCTCATAGTGCTTGCCGCTGTATATGGCTAGGAACTGGATATCTGTATACTTGTCTGATAGGTTAGAAAACGGAGTACTCAGGGTCATGCACAGCGGGCAGTCTGGTGCTATAAACATGAGTACGGTATGCTCCTTTGCTTTTATGAGTTTACTGAAGTTAGCGTTCATTGGTTTTTTGCCACAGGCAAAAAGACCTAAAAGGAGTATAAGACTAAGTTTTTTCAATACGTGGTAATGTAACTGTAAAGGTAGTCCCTTCGTTTAGATCAGAAGTAAATGAAATGTTGCCTTTGGCAGTTTCTACTATCTTACGGCAGATGGCTAATCCTAGGCCCATTCCAGAGTTTTTAGTACTAAAGTTAGGTACGAAAACCTTCTTATAATTTTCTTCTGGGATGCCTTTCCCATTGTCTTTTATGGTGATGCGTACGGTAGATTTCAGTGCTTTTAGTTCTATCTCTACCTTGCCGCTGCGTTCTTCTGGGATAGCTTGTATAGCATTCTTTATAAGGTTATTAAATACTCTGCGTACTTGTTCTGGATCAGCATTCACATATATATATGGAGCTACTTTAGCTTTTATGTCTGCATTTTCAGATTGTTTGAAAAGGTCAGTGGTCCCTACCAGAATAGTTGAAATGTTAAATTTCTCAAACTTGTCTTCAGGCATCTGAGCAAAGTTGCTAAACTCACTGGCCATATTACTTAAACTTTCTATTTGCTCTATGATGAGTTTGCTTGTTTTAGCAAAGAGAATATCGAGTTTTTCACTAGGACCATTGGTGTAGGCACGCTGAAGGTGCTGCATACTAAGTTTCATAGGAGTGAGTGGATTTTTAATCTCATGGGCTACTTGCTTAGCCATTTCCCTCCAGGCTCCTTCACGCTCGCTCTCCGCCATTTGATTGGCACTTTCTTCCAGTTCCATTACCATCTTATTATACTGCTTCACGAGAAGGCCTATCTCGTCATCTCGATTGTACACGATTAGTTCATTGGATCCACGAAGTTCGGTTTTGGCTATTTTCTCACGTATGAGTAGTAGTGGCTTACTTATCTGCCTAGAGATGATGTATGCTAGGAATACACCTCCTAATAGTAGCAAAAAATAGATGTTTAGGATGTTTACTACCAGATTAGAAATCTGCTTATTTAGCTCTTCATTTTTGGCAAAGAAGGGGGTGTTCACATAGCCTAGTACGGTGTTTTTACCATCAAAAAGTGGGATGTATGCACTCAGATAGTCAGAGCCTTCTAGCTCCTCTTGTATGAGCAGTTGTGAGGATTTATCTTGGGTGAGTGCTACGAATGCTTTTGGATTCATTTGCTCACCTATGATTTGCTCGTCTGTCAGGTAAGGCTTTGTACTGCTCAGTAATATGCCTTTAGGACTGTAGAGATTGATATCTACATTATACGTGCTGCTTTCTTCATTGAGGATAAGTGTACGTTGCTCTTCGTTGCTCAGCTTACTGGCTAGATCCACTTTATTCTGCAAAGTAGCACTGATGTTTTTCACCTTGTTGAGTAGTTGGTCTTCTAGATTTTGATTGTAGTTAGCTTGTATGAATCCTATGATGATATAGACGGAGAGTAGTAGACCAGTGAGCAGTATGATGGTGAGTGAAGTTTGTATCCGTGTGCTGAGAAATCTATTTGCAAAAGGTAAAAATGCTCGAGATAGTGGATGCTCTTTTCCTAAGAAAAAATAGCTAGCTAAAGAGCTTAAGACTCCCAGTAAAAGCATGGTTACTATGGTGAATGTAAGGGTGGATAACCAAGCTCGTATGGTGTTTTCTCGCTTGCTTAGTACCACTTTATATTGACCTAAAGTATAGATGTAGTGGTGTAATTCTGATATGGAGAGCAGAGAGGACTGTGTCTCTGGTAATGCGTCTAGTCGGTAGGAGAAACTACCTCGCTGACTTACCAATTCATTGTTAAAGTAGAGCCCAAATGAATAATCATTGAGCGATACTAGCGGCTTATCTTCTTGATTTTTGAATACCTCCGGATAGAGAAACTCTGACTGTACGATACGCGGCTGCAATAGGATATAGGTATTCCCGTAGTGACCGTTTAAATCGCAGTTTTCATATTCAGCGATGTAGCCATTTAGGCCAGACGCATTATCCAACCTATAGAAATAGGCACTCGCCGTGCGGCTGGAGTGATTATTAAAAATACTGTCTAAATACCTTAATCCATATAGGCTACTGCCGTTTATATTACTCCCATCTGGGCTGAAGCTGAGCAGTTTAAGTTCATATTTCTCCAAGTAGTTACTGAAGTATAGGTGCTTTAGTCTACTCTCTATGATTTCTTTTTTGGCTACGAAATTTTCATAATCTTCTGGAATTAAAAATTCCTGTGCCAGCTCATTTTCAAAGGTTTGTAAAATACTCTCTGCTCTAGGATCTTCGTTATTGACTAAGCGAACAGCATAATCGTGTGCTATTTCTTCATTTCGATCTTCGTGATTTTCAGCGATTATAGAAGCGGTAAGTAGTGCTGTGAGAATAAAGTAGACGTAGATCTTACAACGTGGACGCATGGGCCGAGTATTTATAAAAACAGACAGGCCTGTGAGCAGCACAGGAGGAAATAAACTGCCCAATGATCTTCCAGCATCCCAATATTGGAAGGAGGTGAATGCCAATATGCCCGCACTCACTGCGAGCCAAGTCCGACCTTGAAGTAGATAAGCCAGTTTAGTGTAGTGAATAAGTAGCCACAGAGCGATAAGTGTGAGACATATGAATCCTAAAGCAGCGAAAGAAGTACTGCTTAGGTTAAAAAGTTTTTCGAAATCAAAAGGGATAGCCGATTTACGCACTAGGTGTGCACTGAGATCTAGAAAAAAGTCTACTAAGAAAAGTACCCCCACGCTGAGTAGAAAGGCACTCAGTAGGTTAGGTAGTTTTTTAACCAGAGAAAATAGCAGAAGACAGCTGGCTACTATACTCGCTAAATGGATGTACAGTGTTACATTCAGTTGCAGTACACTCATGTACTCCATACTCTCTGTAGCTATCAAAAAATAGTCGCTCAGGGAAAGCTGAACATAGGTATAGGTAATAACATTGATACTGATAACGGCAGCACAGGCGGCATACATCCAGGGATTTCTTTTTTTAGCATACCATAGGACGAGAAATAAAAAGACAAAACTAGCGAATAGTGCTAAGTTTAGGAAGGCTCGTTGGGTTCTTTCCTTGGTTTGAAAGGGGAGTATTGTGCTACTTAATTCTGTTGGTAGTTGATCTTTCACCAATCGTTTGTTGCTAAAAGCATCCGCATGTTGAGCCAGTCTCGGGTGTATTTGTCCATCATTTGCTATGCGGAAAGCAAAATAGACAGCGGCACTTTTCTTGAAAACAGAATATACATCATCGCCAAATCGATACAGCATAGGATAACGATTCATAAAAAAAATAGTAGTATCTATTCCCACCTTATTGCTGTTCCAATAGGTGAGGGTATCTTTTTCTGCACCGAGGATATACCACCGCTGTTTGCGAAGTGCAAGAGCTTTAATATGAGAGGATTGGTCAAAACCTATTGGGGTTAGATCCGTGAAGAGCTCATCGGATTCCTGCTCTAATTCTGCTATGAATGGAGCAATGTCTAGAAGTACTGCTTTTGGTTCTGCGGCATCAGTACTGACCAGCTTCACCACGAGTACAGCTGCCAGAGACATACCGATTAGCCACGTTATTTGCAGTAATCGCTTCAATAGGTAACGTTTAATGCTAAGTAGTTCTGTATGTAATCAGCCACAGCATCTTCCAATTCGTAAAAAGGTTTTTCATAACCAGCTTTGAGGGTTTTCTCCATTTTAGCTTCAGTGAAGTATTGATATTTGTCACGGATATCTTCTGGGGTAGGGATATAGTTTATTTGTGGAGTTTTGTTTATAGCGATAAATATGGCATTTGCTAAATCATTGAAGGTGCGGGCTGTTCCCGTGCCTGCGTTGTAGATACCGCTATCTATTCGTTTCTTGTACCAAAACCACATAAGTGAAAGTAGATCTTTTACATAAATAAAATCACGTATTTGTCCGCCGTTTTCGTACTTAGGGTTATGACTTTGGAAAAGTTTAAGGCTTCCGTTTTCTTTTATCTGGTTAAAGGCATGCATCACTACACTGGCCATTCTGCCTTTGTGGTACTCATTAGGCCCAAAGACATTGAAGAATTTTAAACCTACCCAAAAAGGTGGTTTTTTTTCTTGCTCTAGTGCCCATAGATCAAATTCTTGCTTGCTTTGTCCATATGGATTAAGTGGCAGGAGCGTAGTGCTATCTGCCGTGTCATCAAAACCGTACTCGCCACCTCCATAGGTGGCTGCAGATGACGCGTATAGAAATGGGATATTATTCGCAGTGCAGTGATTCCAAAGCTTTCGGGAGTAGTCCGTATTCAGCTCGTCGAAGATGCTCTTGTCAAACTCCGTAGTATCTGTGCGTGCACCTATGTGAAAGACAAAATCAATCGAGTGTCGGCTTATATCGTGTAAAAATATAGAGCGGTCTATTTTAGCCGTAAAGAGTTTTCCTTCCAAGTTTCTAGCTTTTTCTGTTTTGCTAAAATCATCTACGAGGATAAGGTCTGTTAGGCCTTTTTCGTTAAGAAAAGAAACCAAACAGCTGCCTATAAATCCAGCTGCACCAGTAATGAGTATTGCCATGAAGCACAAATTTAAGTCTAAGTTTAGAATGAGTCACATTGAGCGTAGTCAAAATGTAGATTCATTTGTAATATTCGTTTAATAATTACATTCCAAGTTATAGAATAGACTTGGATTTAATTTCAATCTTAGACTTATTTTTAATCTTAAGCTTATTTTTGCGGCTTTAAATGGTATACGTAACACGAAAAGTTCATTTTAATGGAGCTCATAAGCTTTTTAACCCTAGCTGGACAGAAGAGCAGAACGATGCTGTTTTTGGCAAGTGTGCCAATACAAACTGGCATGGTCATAATTTTGATATGTATGTTACCGTAAAGGGTACTCCAAATCCAGATACTGGTTTTGTGATGGATCTTAAAAAGCTAAAAATCGTACTACAGGATAAGGTAGTATCTAAGCTAGATCACAAAAACTTTAATCTAGACGTAGACTTTCTGAAAGGTGTAATGCCCAGCATAGAAAATATCGTAATGAAAATCTGGGTGCAGATAGAAGGCGAAATGCCCGAAGGTGCCGCACTGCATTGTATTAAACTTTACGAAACTGAGAATCAGTATGTGGAGTATTATGGGTAAGCAAGTTTAAATCTAAGATTAAGTCTAAGTTTAAATTTTCAGGGTCGTCTTCGTAAATAGGAACAGCTTAGTTCCCATGCTTAAAAAGTGAATTTTATCTAGGAAGGGGACTCCATCGGAGTCATATATTTATAATATGGAGATGGTAGAGAGGCGTACGACCCCTGAGGGGTCGAATCTACAACGGTAGCCTGGTTTTTCTAGATGTTAGACACTTTCAGCGTCTTGACTGTGCCGTAGATCTATGAGACTGGAGTATTATGGGTAAGCAAGTTTAAATCTAAGATTAAGTATCAAGTTTAAATTTTCAGGGTTGTCTTCGTAAATAGGAACAGCTTAGTTCCCATGCTTAAAAAGTGAATTTTATCTAGGAAGCGGACTCCATCGGAGTCATATATTTATAATATGGAGATGGTAGAGAGGCGTACGACCCCTGAGGGGTCGAATCTACAACGGTAGCCTGGTTTTTCTAGATGTTAGACACTTTCAGCGTCTTGACTGTACCGTAGATCTAGGAGACTGGGGTATTATGGGTAGAGCAAGAGCAAACTCAAGTATCAAGTTTAAATTTTCAGGGTTGTCTTCGTAAATAGGAACAGCTTAGTTCCCATGCTTAAAAAGTAATTTTTGTCGAGGAAGTGGACTCCATCGGAGTTATATATTTATAACAGGGAAATGGCAGCATGGGTGTGCGACCCCGAGGGGGTCGAATATTTATTTTGCTGTCTTGTATTGTAAATAGGAGATGCCCTCAGTGTCTAGGCTCATACTAAGATCAAGCGGTTAGCTTCATGGCGTTTTTAAGAATTTCCTCTTATCAATTTCCTGATTATCACAAAATGACTAAAGAGCACCATAGGAGCTACATAACTAGCTAGCCAAACGAATGGGAAGTGTAAGATAGCCATATTGGGTCGCTCAAGACCAAATTGCTGAATATCGCTAGGTGCTGCGAGTATAGCGTAAACTATACTATTGACCAGTAGTAGTATCCCGATTACATTCCAAGCTAAGAATAACTTTTTGCTCAAGGTTTTTCTATTGAAGTAGAGGTACGCCACTACAGGGACTGTAACCCCCGCTAGGATATCCCAGTTTCTTCCTTCAAAAGTCATTACTTCTGGTACGTGCCCTGCAAGAAATAGCCAAAACAGACAGATTTCTATAGGAATACGGATAAGGCTGAGCCACGTTAATAGCTTGATATCTAGCGAGTCTGTGAATGCTTTACCCTTCTGAGTATTGAAAGCGATGAGTATAGCAATGAGTGGAGGTGCTAGGAGTATAGGCATACGTGGAGGCATGGTGCTCGTAGCTAAGAAAAAGCCGTAGAGTGCAGGCACGGCTATGACTATTAGCCAAAGGAGAGAACCCCATCGTACTACTTTGTGGTTATGGCTAGCCTTCAGAGTAATGAGATATGTATATGCAACAGCTGCCAAGAAAACGAGGCTAATATAGAGTGGTAAGTTCGGTATCATGCTGGTCTGATCTGAGTGATTTTGTAATTTGTTAAAGGGCTCATTTTTCATATCAAAGGTATTGAAATTGCGGAATGGATGGTTAATTTGTGCTGCAGATTGCTTATGAGTGAGTAATTACTCATTATTTAGTTGTGCAGTAACTCTATTAAAGTTACATTTGTAAGCAATTACTCACTTACACTATGACTGATAAGCAGATTGCTATTCTCGAAACCGCTTTAGAACTCTTTTCTAAGAAAGGATTTGATGCCGTGTCTACAAATCTCATAGCCAAGAAAGCGGGTGTTTCTGAAGGGCTAATATTTCGACACTTTCAGAATAAAATGGGACTTCTCCAAGCCATTATGCAAATGGGGAAAGAGAAAGTGGAGCCCGTACTAGAGAGTATTGCTGAGCTACCTGACGCAGCACAGAGAGTACATGCTATTATGGAGCTACCGTTTCACATCAGGGAAGAGGACTATCCGTTTTGGCGACTTATCTATTCGCTCAAATGGCAAAATGAATATTATGATGATGAAATGAGCAAACCGACTAAAGATATCTTAGTAAAAGCTCTCACTGAGATGCAGTATGCAGATGCAGATGCTGAAGCAGACCTCATAATGAGTTACGTAGATGGGTTTTCTACCACGGTTTTACTTAAAAGGGATAGTATAGATACTACTAGATTATTAGAAACATTACGAAAAAAATATAAACAATGAAAAAGATAGCACTGATCACCGGAGCAAGCTCTGGTATAGGAAGAGAGTTGGCACATATACATGCTGCTACTGGCGGGGACCTGGCACTGGTGGCCAGAAGTACTCAAAAATTGAACGAGTTGAAAATAGAGTTAGAGTCTAAGTATAAGGTTATTGCAGTAGTGATAACCAAAGATTTGACCGCTCCTAATGCTACTCAAGAGCTCTACGATGAAGTTAAATTGCTAAATATCGAGGTTGATTATCTGATCAACAATGCTGGTTTTGGCGGCATAGGTAAGTTCATAGAGCGTAAATTGGAAGAAGATGTCTCTATGATACAGCTTAATGTAGTGGCTCTTACCCAGCTTACGCATTTGTTTTCGCAGGATTTTGTAAAAAGAGCGAGCGGCAAAGTACTTAATGTTAGTTCTACTGCTTCGCTTATTCCGGGACCTCTACAGGCTACGTATTATGCTACGAAGGCTTTTGTGACTTCATTTAGTAATGCCCTATCAGAGGAGTTACGCGGTACGGGAGTCACCGTTACTAATTTAATGCCAGGTGCTACTGATACAGATTTTGGTAAGGTGAGTGGTATGGATAAGACGAAACTGTTTGATGCTCCGGTAAGTGCTAGACAGGTAGCTCAAGATGGTTATGATGCTATGCTGTCTGGAGAGATTGATATCATTAGTGGTCTTACATTTAGCCAAAAGTTACTGATGAAGATGATGCCTTTTATGCCAAAGAAAATGGTTCTAAAGCAGATCCGAGAAATGCAAGAAGTAGTAAAATAAAAGATGCGTGAATGAGCTTATCTTCTTTCACTGATATTTCGTCTCTTTTGGCAATAAACGTACATAATATGTCAGTTTGCTGAGGAAAATGTATCGTAGAGAAACTATTTTTGCTGATTAGCAGCAGATAAAGTGTGCCTATACTAGCTAAGCGTGGTAAAGTGCCCCTGTTATTTTAAATTATGGCCGAATTAATTAATCGTACTATTAAATTATTGAAATGAACTTCAGAGCATTTTTAAAGAGTGAGGTCATATTGAAGTCTGAGGAATGGAGATATGGACGTTCTCTTTTATTGTGTGTAACCTGCATTATAGGGTGCTCATCCATATTTGCTCAAGACTCCACCTATACCTATAAAAACACAGTATCTATAGAAGCCTTAGGACTAGGTCGCTATGGATCACTTGAATATGAGATGCTCTTGCGTAAAGGGGAACTGGTAGATTATTATGCGGCCGCAGGTTTTGCTATGGTTAGATTTTTTAATTATAAGAACAAGTTTAAGCCAGATGTATTCATTCCTATCATGGGAAGGGCTGTATTTGGTCAGAAAAGTCATCATTTGGAATTGAGTTTTGGGCAGGTTATAGCTTCTTACAGTACATTCAGTGTAGCAAAGGGCGGAGAATCTAGGGAGTTTGAACTAAGCTTGGCCATAGGTACAGCTTATCGGTTTCATACACCTCACGGTAGGTGGCAATATCGTGCGATATTTTATAAAATACTAGATAACTTTAATACTAAAAGAATTTGGATAGGAGTAGCTGCAGGATATAGATTTAATGTAAAAAGCCAATGATAAAAACACAGCTATGTATAGCCATCCTAACGATTATTGGTACAATGTCTTGCAACAAAAAGGATGTAGTGTATTCCTCTGACACTAACATAATAGGACATGGAGGCATGGGGATTACGCATGATTATCCTATAAATACATTTGAAGCTATCGCCTTTGCTTTGCATAAAGGAGTAGATGGAGTAGAAATAGATGTGCAGATGACTATAGACTCTGTTTTAGTAGCCTATCATCATGAAAAATTAGAGGATGAAATGGAACAGACAGGTTTGATTAACGAAAAGTATTGGGATGAAATTCGCAATGAAGAGTATAAGGAGTTATTGTACTCCGGATATGGTTTAGTGAGTCTAAGAGATATTTTCAAACACATTCCTGAATACTCAGATAAGACGTTCTTTTTTGATGTAAAAACATTTACACGAGATACTACTGGAGCTTACGAGCATAGAGTGGTCAGACGCTTATTAAATATGATAGACGAATATCAATTGAATAATACCATTATAGAGGTGAAATCTGAATTTTTGGGGCAACTAGTGAAATCACTGATGCCGGAACAACGTGTATTTTTATATCGGAATATAGAAGGGGTCATAGATAGTTGTTTGAAATATGAATTTCAAGGAATTACCCAAGACATAGATCAGTATAGCCTGGAGGAGGTAAGACTAGCACAAGACAATGGACTGGAAGTCTCTTGTATAAATACACATAGTAAAGATAGGAATGACGAAGCTTACCGCTTAGGTATAGATTATAATCAGACGGATATGGTTAACTATGTGCTAAGAAAAGCCAGATAACAATGAATGAGACTGGAATAAGATGAACAGATAATTAAAACCATAGAAATGAAAGTAATAATAACAGGAGCCACCGGTATGGTAGGCAGATCTACACTCAATGAGTGTTTAGCTAATGCTAAGGTGACAGAAGTACTCGTGGTAAATAGAAGAAACCTTGGACTGTCACACCCGAAACTAAAAGAGTTGATTCATTCTGATTTCATGGATTTCAGTGACGCAGTGGAGCATTTTAAAGAGTATGATGCATGCTTTCACTGCATGGGAGTTACTTCTGTAGGTAAGGAGGAGGCAGATTTCACAAAGTATACGTTTGACATTACTCAGAGCTTAACGGACGCTTGCCATACAGCTAACGCTGCTATGGTGATGAACTATGTAAGTGGCATGGGTACAGATTCCACAGAGAAAGGAAATACCATGTGGGCTAGGGTGAAAGGCAAGACTGAAAACTATATACTGAATAAAGGATTCAAAGATGCCTATATGTTTAGACTGGGTGCATTGATCCCTGAAGGTGAAGTGAGCTCAGGAGTGAGCTGGTATAAGTACCTCTACATCGCAATGTCTCCATTATTCCCATTGCTGAAAAAACTAAGTTCCTTTGTTACGAGTAGCAAGTTTGGCAAGGCGATGATAAACACGGTGCTGTATCCAAAGGAGCTAAAGCATCTGGAGAATAAGGATATAAACAAGATGGCTGATTTGAAGTAATAGTATACATTTTTTAGGCTAATCTGCTAAATATGCACATATCTGGGATTCTAAATTCTACAGTTTGCAGTATTAGATTTAACTATAGCGGATTTCAATAGTTTTGTTTTGTCGCACTTTTGCCATCAGAGTATAGCATTTTAAAGTAAATATGAAAGGTTTAAAAACAACATTAAAATGGGTTTTCCTATCGGGAGCGTTAGTTCTGATTTTTATAGCCACTGTAGCCGTAGGGTTTTTGAAAATCAGTCCGCAGTTTGGAGGTGAATTGTCTGACAGTCAGATAGGGGCATTTGAGAAATTAGACCATTATGTAGATGGAATATTTATTAATGCAGAACCTTTTAGCATAAAGACGGATTGCCACAGCATAGTGGAAATGCTCAAAGAGACAGTAGCGGATCATCCAAATGTGCAACCTGAAAAAAATGTAGAAGTTCGCAAGTTTGATGTAACTCAAATTCAAAAGAATATTGGAAATAAGGCAAGGGTCACCTGGTTAGGTCATTCCTCATTTCTGATAGAAATGGAGGGTAAAACGATACTGATTGATCCGGTTTTTAGTGACTATGCAGCTCCGCATGAGTTGCTAGGTAGAAAGAGATTCAATGCTGAGATGTCTTTTAATCTAGCAGACCTGGCAGAAATAGATGCTGTAATAATCTCTCATGACCACTACGACCATTTGGATTATGCGACCATAGATAAGATCAAAGACAAGGTGAAAAATGTAATCGTACCCCTAGGAGTGGGTAATCATTTTATAGCATGGGGCGTGAGTGCAGCCATTATTCAAGAAATGGATTGGTGGGAGGAGACAAAACTAGGGAATCTCAAAATCGCCTTTACTCCATCACGCCATGCTTCTGGTAGAGGATTGAGTGATCAGTCGGCTACACTTTGGGGCTCGTGGTGCCTACTCGGCAGCAATCAAAAGATATTTTTTAGTGGGGATGGAGGCTACGGAGTGCATTTTAAAAAAATAGGAGAGAAGTATGGTCCGTTTGACTTTGGGATGATGGAATGTGGTCAGTACAATGAAATGTGGGCAGGTATGCACATGATGCCCGAAGAAACTGTGCAAGCAGGCTTAGATGTGCAGGCCAAATCGTTTATGCCTATACACTGGGGAGCATTTACGCTGGCTAATCACTCGTGGACAGACCCTGTAGAGCGGTTTAAGAAAAAAGCGGCAGAACTAGAGGCTACTATTTCTACTCCTGAGATAGGAGAGTCTATTCTTATCAAATCGAGTACTTATCCTACCACTGATTGGTGGACTAAATTTGATTGATACTCGTATTAATTCATAAAGATAAACTATAAAACAAGTGCTTAGATACTTCAAACATTTCGGTGGCAAGCTCACCAAGGAAAGACTTACGCAATACGAGAAATCTCCCAACTGGCAAAAGGGTTCCTTTAAAAACCTAGAGGTGACCACTATGGATATAACACTCGCTAAACTTCCTGGGATGCTCTATCAGCAAATATTCAAAAAAGAAGGTAGAGCCCCAGAGAGTCCATTGCCCGTGATTCCTTTTGACAAAGAGGCGTTTCTAGCCCCGAGTGATAAGGCTAAGTTTATCTGGTATGGGCACTCGGTAGTGCTTATGCGGATAAATGGCAAGACTATATTAATAGACCCAATGCTAGGACCCGATGCTGCTCCTATAGCACCATTTTCTACCGCACGTTTTTCAGAGAACACATTGGGTTTGATTAACGATTTTCCGGAGATTGATCTTATGTTGATGACACACGATCACTATGACCATGTAGACTTAGCTAGTTTCAAATTGCTGAAACCAAAGGTGATGAAATACTTCGTTTCGATAGGCACAGCGAGGCATTACGAAGATTGGGGCATATCCAAAAATTTGATCACGGAGTTTGACTGGTGGGATACTGCGGAGTTCGAAGGGATTAAAATTCACTTTACGCCTACTCGCCACTTTGCAGGGAGAGGAGTTACCAATAGAGCGAAATCATTTTGGGGTGGTTGGACATTTCAGACTGAAAAGGAAAATATCTACTTCAGTGGAGACGGAGGATATGGGGACCATTTTAAAGAAGTAGGAGAACGACTTGGACCTTTTGATTTTGGGTTTATGGAGTGTGGCCAGTACAATGAGCTGTGGCATCAGATCCATAATTATCCTGAAGAGACTGTGCAAGCTGCAATAGATGCTCAAGTGAAGAATATAATGCCAGTGCATTGGGCAGGATTTGCACTCGCTATGCATCCATGGAAAGAACCCGTGGAGCGATTTATAGCAGAAGCTCCCAAGCAAAAGCAGGCTTACATCACACCACGCATAGGAGAGCTATTTACCGTGGATTCTGCGGGCAAAGATGAGTGGTGGGAGGAGCATCTCTAGTGAGAATTTGAGAGGGTGATGTAGCCAAGTCTAATTTTAGCTTTAAGGAAAATAAGTTCCTTTTATTCTAGTAGATCAGAGTTAAGGTAGGTTAGTCTTCTTCCTCTTCTATCTTTTGATTTAATTGGTATAAAGGAGTACCGTCAACAGCAAGTACGACTTCCATTTTCTTTTCCCAGTTGTACTGTATAGTTGATATTGTCCTTGCCTGCCTGTCCATCGCCAGAGCGAGCAGTGAAAATGAGTAGAAAGGAAGCTAGGGGAACGAATGATACTTTTTTCTTGAAGTGTTGTTTTTTATTAATAGTTCAAGGGTCGTATCTGATTCTAAATATTGGAATAAGGTGATTTTTTAGAAATAGATGTATGTTTGTGAATCTGAAAAAACTAGATGAGCAACACACCTAAACAGTACTATTCATTTGTAAACGTTTGTAACTGCTTGCAAACGGATATTAACCATTTCTCTAGCTCGATGTATAATATATTGGTTATGAGCAGACTGTCGCATCAGAGGGTGGAGCAGATAGGCGAAATACCTGTCCGCAGCAGGCGGGGACGCGTGTTTTAAGTATGAGTTGCGTATATACTAATGTAATATGCAAGTAAGAAAGAAGAAAATAACCAGATTTACACAGCCTTGCAGGTAGAGTAAATCTATACAAAATGACTAAAATGATTAGAAAATATAAATTTAGATTCGCTATAAATAAAATGAAAGCAAGTTATGTGATAACCACACCCTTCATTGTTCAATACTTAACAGAAATGCAACGTTTGAGTGATATTAAACCTCTTATCTTTGAGAGCAAATGAAGCATTTAAAAATAGCATTTATTACTGTTTGGGGGCTAAGTTCTTTTTTAAGTAGCTGTGGGCCAGATAATGGAATGGACTGTTCCGTAGTGTGTGACAAAATAAATTCAGCCCCTCATGAGTTATTAGACTATTTTGTCTTTAGTGAGGGTAGTTATTGGGTATATCAGCTTAATGGTACAGATACCTTTGATACATTAACTTTTAGTGGTATTCGAGAAGAGTTTTTTGAGCTAAAAGCTAGTTGCAACCGTGGCATACCGCCTTGCGAAATGAGATACAGCGTCGGTTTTAATCACTCTAATTTAACAAAGTTCCCTCCAAGTAACGTCAAGAATAATTCAAGTAACGAAGGTTACTACGTTGCCTACTCTCAAAATAGAGACCAATGGGATGTAGAGCACGTTTCTGGTAATAAAGCTGTTTCTTCACTGAATTTTTTCCTCGCTTATCCGTTTGAAATAAATCAACAGTATTCTGAAACAACATTTTTAAAAGATACCGCAAGTGAAATTACTGTTCCGTCTGGAACATTTAAGTGTATAGAGACACAATCACAAGTGGCAGACCCAGAAGCGACAATTATGTCTATGCACTGGGCTAGAAAAATTGGGCTTGTTCATTACCAAATATCCATAGACCAAACTTGGGAACTCATAGGTTATCAACTAAAATAGAAAAATTCAATATCATGAAAAACACCATATCATTATTCCTCACTGTTGCATTTGTAATCCTTTTTTCTTCAGCCTCTGGGCAAGATTGTTCCCTCACCACAGATAGACTATCTGGAGTGAGCCTACGAGTAAAATCAACTGAAATTACTAGCATAACTGGGCAGCTCACCTTACAGGTAGTTGTGAAAGCCAAAAGACGGATTTACTTCCCTTCACAGCCGTATCTTGATAATCAATTTAGTACATCTCTATTTAGCGAAGAACCTAGCAACGCCTCTTATTCAGCTCCAGATACACTAAATGAAGGAGATAGTTTGACTTATGCCATCACACTAAACTACAACCCTAATACTATCCCATACTACCCTTCGGATATTGTGCTTGCGTTTAATGATAGTCTCAAGCGTAAAGCCAAACTTTATTTTACACCTTATAACTCTTTAGAGGTTTGGGATATAGGAGATTTCATGACCCTTAACCGAACATGGATAGACCAAGCAAGTACAGAGTCAATACCACCTAGAATCACAATATTACAATCGGCTATTCCTGTTTCCGATTTGCCAGCTAGTAGAGAAATATCCGACGAAGTAGCTATTTATACAGTAAATGTCCCTGGGCTGGCATATTCTATACCTATGTTGCAGCCAGACACCTTTAATTGGGACGCTGAAGTATCCTATCAAACTGGAGGCAGTTCTAAGAATAAAGCCGATGGATGTGGTTTCTGGGGACATCGTTTCAATGGTAGAATTAGTAATCTTAGATTAACGTCTTTACATATTCCTGATGGACCAACATTTAATGTCGCTGATGCGGTTGACATTGGTCTCCGCGATCTAGAAGTAGATATTTGTGTAAATAGATGGCCAAATCAAGTAGTGATGGAATGTACTACTGATGATGAGGGCTTTTTAGTGGATGGTAATGGTAATCGTACCGTTGATTTTAATTTCTGTACAGGAATTACACGGGATGATATAAATGTCTTTCTTAGAGTACGTACTCATCATCCTACTAATAAGTCGGAGTTTAAAGTGAAATATAAAGGGAATGTTCGAGGCTTTCATGAGTTTCAAAGTGCATCGATTAACATAAACTATAATAGCAGTAATCGCTCTACCCTAAATTTTGGTGGAAATGCAGGTAACGGTAACAGAAGATGGAATGTAGACTTAATAGATTTAGGTAAACTATACAGTATGCTACGCTGGGCATGGCACTATGGTTATGAAGCAGTGGAAGGAAATCATAAAAGGAATTTGAAAGTTTTGGTAGATACCGATCTACAGGATGGCAGAGCCTTTTATAGGAGAAGTACCAATAATCTGTATTTTGCTATGAACATGGTTGATGATATTGTTAATGAACCAGGCGGGGTAGAACAGGTGTACTACCACGAGTTTGGTCATTTCTTTATGTTCGGAATTATAGGAGATGGCAATTGGCCCAGACCTTCAAATATAGAAAGTGCACATACCGCAGTAGATAACAATTTTTCTGACAACATGACTATGAGTGAAGGTACGGCCAATGGCTTTTCATTTATACTCGATGAAATGACTGCATCGGAAACTGATGGAGAATCCGGAGGAGGTTGGGCTGCAAATGACTATCATCCTAGGCATAGACTAGACGATGACTTAAATACCCCATTTCTATCTGAAATGGTGATAGGAAGAATCATGCTAGATATGTGGGATGGTGCTGGGAATAATTTTGCTTTTGGAAATCCAATTGGTGCAGGTAATGCTGATCAAAGAAGGTATTTTGACGATTTAAATACAGGAGACGGAAGACAAGATAATATTGAGCTTTCGTTCAATACTATCTTGTCGCCCTTTTGGGAGAACATAGGAAGCGTGAATGATCTGCCAACCTACTTTGACAGACTAATTGAGAAAGTAGATTGTGAGGGCAAGAGAAATTTAAGACAAGTTTGGTTACACAATTTTTCTGAGCATATTCTAACAGGGACAACTCCACGCAATGGAGTGAACCCAGATAATTTCATGTTTTTAAATACAGATGACATCTCAGAGCCTTTAGCTCTGACATATATTGGCAACGAGATGGATAGAAATGCTGATGGAGATGTTGTAGTAATTTCTACCAACACTATAAATCAAAACTTTACCGCAGATGTTAACTTAATTGATAATGATGAATTTAGTATTCTCCCGTTGGTTGGTCCTCCAATAAATGGACGATTCAATACATTTGATATTTCTGATCCCCTGGAGGTGTTAAATGATGGCGTATTATCTTTTAATGCTACCAATCTAGATGATTTTATATCTACTTCAAATGGTCCTTTTAACGTTCTCAACACGATATCTGAAACAAAAGTATGCGACGATATTGATGTTAGCAATGGTGATTTTATAGTTGGGAATAGTGCCCTTTCTTCAGGGCAGAATGCATTTGTTAAATTAATAGGCTCTGAATTAAGTATGAGCTCTGTGTCTCCCTCAAGGCTTGTGATAAACAATAATTCCATCCTAATTATTGAAGAAAACGCCACTTTACACATATGGCCAAACACCCCAATTATCCTAGACGGCTCAAATGCCATCTTAGAAATACGAGGAAACCTAGTATTAGAAGATGGAGCTTCTTTTGCCCCAGTCGGCGGACCAAATGGACAAGGATTTGTGAGATTTAACACCTCTGGCGTGTGGAATGGTGCTACCGCCATAGCCAAAGTAGATGTAGGCGTGAACAGCAGTATGGTGTTTGAGGCTACAAACGGTAACACTAAAGTGCTAGAAATAGCAGGAGAAAGCCTGTGGATAGATGATAAGGATAATACCAATTTTGTATTCACACTCAAAAATGCCACCGCAGAAATAAGCCACAATGGTATGTTGAACTTAGGCTGTAGAGCGGTTTTTGACGGAGCAACTGTTCAGAAAATGGCTAGTGCCGGACACTACAAGGGTGTATATTTATGGGCTAAGCCTAATAATGTAGTAAGAAATAGCACATTCAAACACGCAAGTTCTGGTTTACAGTTCTCCTCTACCAAATGGGGAATACGCCTGAAGGTAGAAAATTCAAATTTCATAAACAATTACAATGGTTTAACGGTTCTTGGTGGTGGTTTTACTATTGAAAATTCTAATGCTAGCGACAATAACGGCTATGGAATTCTAGCTAAAGGGCTTAAACTACCTGGCTATATTGATTATTCAAATATGAATAACAATCAGCAAAGAGGCCTACGCTACGAGAGCAATAGTGGTGCACCTTTGACAATGGTAAAAAATACTCTACAAAACAACCCGAACGCAATGAAATTCATTAGTACAGGAGATTTGGGAATGAAATGTAACCAGTTTATTGGTTTGGGTAATTTTGGCTCTCAAACAGGTATCGAGTTTATGTCAGGCAGTTTGTTAATGACACCCCGTCGAGGTGGTCTAAATCCATTCGGATTTAATAACTTTAAAGACAATGAAAAGAGCATTTGGTTTAAAAGTGATTGGAATCAGTATGCTAAGATTGAATTAAACGAGGGAATGAATGCCCTGAGTAATAAGGTGAATACAAGTGACCCTTCTACAGCTTTATTTGGGCTAATCGATAGTAGAAACCAATCTAATGTAACTGCTAACTTCAATAAATGGGACAATAGAACCAGTGCTACCAGTTGTACTCCTTCGAGCAGAGGGTGCCCTGAGTCCAATTTCGGATTGGGATCACCAAACTTTGAAAACTATTCATTGAATGCTCCATTTGGCTTCCCTACTCCAATGATGATTGGTTGGGTAGCATTGAACGATGCTAGTCCACAATCTCATAATGACATAGCTTCCGAATGGCTGTCTGTATGCGATGGAATTATGCTGAGAAGACAGTGAATTTTTAGTGGTGAAGGTGACATTTATCCAAATGAAGGTATGCCAATAGTATTTACTAATGGAGGTCCACCTACAACCATAGGAACAGCCGTCGAAGATGTATTCAACTTAAGTAAAGACACATTAATTACCTATGCGGAAATCACAGACAAATGGAAAGAAATACTGACTTATGATGGATACCCTCTCCCACTCAATCCCATAGATGAATACTACTTAGATATTGCCAGCACACAGATTCTTAGTGTAGCAGGTCACTATCTAAGTGAAATGCCAGAAGTACATCAAGGTGTGATCAATGATGCAGTAATACAAGATGCGTTACAAAGCTGTGATTTTTGGATAAATACTCTACAATCTGAAACGGATGAATACTCATTGCAGTTGAAGAATAAAATTCACTTGAAGAAAGGACACATTTTGTATATGGCAGAAGAAAATGCCGCGGCAACAAGTCAGTACTCAAATATTTTAGCTTGGGGAGATACTTCCGCATTAGCAGAGGCTAATTATTGGCTATGTCACATTAATAAGATGGAACAGTTAAACAATGACCCTTACAATCCTATACTACTAGAAAGCCTACCTGAATGCGAATGGATAGCTACTAGCAACATTATGTATAAGCAGACACCTGTACAGGTTGTTCCTGAACAAATAAAAGAAACACAGCTCACGATTTACCCGAATCCAACGAAAGGCTACTTTACAGCTCGTTTTATGAGTAATGGAGATGAACAGGTAACCATAGAACTTTTGGATTTGAATGGTAAAATAATGACAGAGCCTTATCTTTTAAAATCATTTAGAGGATATAATCAAGCTAAAATCTTGACCGATGGCATAAGAGCAGGTACTTATTTTGTAAAACTTACTTCCAATGAGAGTGTGGAGTTTAAAAGACTGATTCTGGTAGATTAAAGCAGAACACCAAACTAGCAAATGCACATTGGGTGGCTCGCAAGCTAAGCTGCAACCCTGCCACCCAAAGAGCATTTGAAACCACAAGATGATAACTAGCATATTACACTATGTATACGTAATGCCGCCTTTGCACACGCTATAAGGGCGGCACTTACGCATACACTCACGTTGTATGCAATAAGAGCAAATGAACCAAATACTTTCTAAAATAGAACGAGCGAAAACTGAAAAGTTAGCTTTACTAAGCTTACCGAAAGAAGGTCTAACTGATATTCCGCCTGAAGTTTTTGAATTGGAACATTTGACAAATCTAAACCTACGAGATAATAATATATCGATTATTCCAAGAGAAATATCAAGACTTAACAACCTTAAAGTTCTTTATTTGGATGGGAATAATATCAAAGCACTTCCAGTAGAGATTTTTGAACTTGAAAATCTTGAAATACTGAATATTAATAATAATAGCTTGAAACTCTTACCAAAAAACATTGGTAGTTGTAGACACTTAAAGCGGTTACATATTTCTCAGAATGACCTAACCGAATTGCCTGAAGCAATAGGTAACTTATCAAGTCTTGAACACTTGTTTGGTCATAGTAATAGGATTCTGAATTTACCTAAAGAGGTCGGTTATTTAGAAAAATTGACGCACCTTAATTTTTTCAATAATCAAATACAAAGCCTAGATTTTGATTTAAGTCAATTAACAGAACTTGAATACCTAGAACTCGGATTCAATGGAATTGAAAGAGTATCTAAAACTATTGGAGTACTGAAAAAATTAAAGACGCTTTCTCTATTCGATAACGCGCTGAAAGCTCTACCGCAAGAATTAAATTCTCTTGAAGCGTTAACGAAATTAAATTTATCATATAACAGTCTGAAAGAAATTGATTTCGACTTGAATTCAATGAAAGGATTAGCTGAACTTCACGTTTTCGCAAATAAAAAATTGATATTTAAGCAACTAGATATCATAGAACTATGTAATCGAACTCCAAGTTACCCAAGTCACAGCAGACTCATAATAGACCAAACTCAAGAAGATTTAATTAAAGTGTTTCGGAGAAGAATTGAATCTTCAAAAATTGGAATAGTTGATTTAGATAAAAGGAGAATGCCAGAAGACCATTACAAACAGATTCCAATTGAACTCTCGGAAAAGTATCAACTTACCGACCCAAGACGCGAAAAATTTAGAATGTTAAGAGAAAAAAGAAAATAAAGCATACAACAACAGGTATAGTGCATACCCTTCGGGATACGCACCATACCCAAAACGTCAGACTGTCTAAAAACTATCTACTAAAAAAAGGGCGAAGGTTCATGGTAGTATGAGTAAGAAAGAGTATCTTTATAGCAATGAATTTTATCACTGGATTCAATCGTAACCAAGCAGTTCTAGTAGCTCAAACCTATGATGAGCTAATCTCACAAGACAATGTAGTACGTTTTATAGACCTATTTGTAAATGGCCTAAAGGTTATTGAATATGGATTTAGAGACGTATCTCAAAACGTAAACGGTAGTGTAGGCCCCCTTTCCATCCTAAAGACCTGCTAAAACTCTACCTGTACGGCTACCTTAATAGAATACGGTCTTCTAGAGCCTTAGAAAAAGAAATGGGGTCAGCTGTATTTTATGGGGAGCTAGGCAAAAAGCTTACTTAGTCTAAAGAGGAAAAAGTCAGTATCAGATACGCCTCTAAGGTTAGCCCTAAAGAGCTTTATTTTGGAGTTAAAAGACTCCGC
>Ga0222647_1000236_pt1 | contig 29781 bp, 27 predicted proteins | sample AntAcemetagen333_FD_179864 | JGI IMG/M metagenome (GOLD analysis project Ga0222647, IMG submission 179864) | Saline water microbial communities from Ace Lake, Antarctica - #333 | ecosystem: Environmental > Aquatic > Non-marine Saline and Alkaline > Saline | place: Antarctica: Ace Lake...
ACCTTCCCACTGAGAATCAGAGAATTCAGAGAAATTTGTTTTCATTACCTTATGTTTTAGTCGATAACAAGGTAGCTGGTTCTTACTTTAATGCAAAATGTTTAAATTCCAAAACACACTCTAACATCGGCGGTAATTATTACATGGTAAGCATTTTCTGTATTATTACTGAAAGAAAGTGCACTTCCGCCACCTGTTACGATATCGTCATTACTAAAATCACCACTTAATATGGTACTATTAATCGCTGCATTTCGTGCAGAAAGTTGTGTTTCTGTACCTGCAAATCCACCGTATATTTTCATATCAGTGCCGAGGTGAAAGTTCTTATTTCGGTTATCCGTAAGTGATGTGTTTCCTGTGTGGTCTTCGGTCGGTAAATACGTGCCTGCGGCTACCCATATTACACCATTTAGCGGTGCGACATCTATCGCATCTTGCAAATTGTTGTAGGCATTCGTCCATGAAGAGCCATTACCGTTTGGAGCTACATCTACGTCCACAAAGATTTGTGCATTTACTTTACTTAGGAAAGCGATGAAGGTTAGTAGTAAAATTATTTTTTTCATGTTCTTAATTTTCAATCGCATTAAACCGACTGATTAAAATCAACGTGAGGCAGCCTCTTATTTTTTTGAAGCATAGTTTTTCCTTTTGGAAAAATAGTCTCACAAATATACGACACTTGTACCCCCCCATTTGGGGTATTATCCCCTATTTTTAGCACTATTAAGTGCTTTTATTTAACTTTAATCATATAGCGACTTCTTCCCAACTTATCGGTAAGAGGCTATTATATGACTTTGTTTACTGGTTGAAGAAGGTTTGATGTAGGGGGATAACTACGAGGAAGGTGATTTTCCAAACTATTGCTTGAATTTTGAAAAGGTAATTTTCGCCCGTTGGTAACGAAAACTATACTTAGTACATTGGTTTGTTTGCTTCAGCTGTAATTTTCGTTCAGACACTACGTGGCCATACGGTCAATCAATAATGCTACACGCAATCACACATCATTTCTAACCAATTTCTCGTTCCATGAGATAAATATCACGCAGCTTTCCCAAAGCCATTTTTAAGTTGAGCTGCGTAATCATCACGATTATTAATTATGATATGGAATACAAAAAATAGTACCAAGCAAAAGGGTGCGATTGATTAGATTTGTAATGTTTATATTATTAATTTTGCCACTATGGCAAAACAGCTTTACAACCCTTTCCAAAAGTTTGATTTTAGTAAACAAACGTGTTTCTTAACTGGTCAACATTTAGATTCTCCAGAAGATGAAATCTCCGTTTTTCCCGAATGGATTCTGGATCGGTATGCATTAAGAGATAAAACATTGAAAGTGTTAGATAAAAGCAGCGTTCAGTATCAGCATATCAAAATTCCGTGTGCCCCTGACGTTATTAAAAATGCGATAAACCCTTTAGAAGAAGAAATAGAAAAAGCTTTTACGGCTGGATTTGAAGCCGTCATAAAACTGCCGGAAGAACGATTATTCCAATGGATGGCCAAATTAATGTTTGGTCTTGTATGTAACGATATGAGTATTGAAGGAAGAAAATCTACTGCACAAGGGAAGGAGTTTAAATTATCCGGATTCTTGCAAAGCAGATTTGAAAAACTTCATTTGATATTACAATCTTTGGTTGTTCCAATGGATTTTAAAGGTCCAAAACCCTGGAGCATCCGAGTTTTTAAAATCAAGTATTCTAAGGATGTATTTAATTATAAAGACGAACCCACCAATCTGAATTTCTCTTTGGGAATGAATGACTTTGGAATCGTAGCCTGTTTACAAGATAATGGAGCGGTTGGTATTGACCAACAAGAAATGACAGATAAATTTTCAGATAAAATACTACACCCCATTCAATTTGAAGAACTTTGTGCGAGATTTATTTACGCCAATTACCTGTTAAATCATTTTGCTGAATATACTGTACAGCCAACGGAAGAGAAAGTGATTGTAGAATCTATTCCTTTGACCAGTACTGTGAATAAGCCTTTGTTTGACCGTTGGGATGATGATATGTTTGCACAAGTATTAACAGACTATTGGAAGCCGTGGGGTATCACAAAAGATAAAATTATCTCGTTTCCCAACTCTCCCAATAGTTTTTTAGAAAATAATGATACCTACGCAATTATAGAACCAGATTCTATTGAACTGCCTCGTTAAGTTGAAAGGCTTATCGAGGGAGAAATCGAAAAGGTTTTCATTTATTCCGATGATTCTTTTGAATGGTTCTCCCTTGTTTTTTAGCTTCAGCATCTTTTCTTGCTCCATACATCATCCCAAATACCATTCCAACACTAATTCCAATAGACAGTCCAATACTTATTCCTAAAGTTGGGTCAATGGCAGTTCCAATCGATAAACTAATTCCTGTTCCAAATATCATTCCATAAACCATTCCTCTTTTTGTATAATATTTTGCGGGCGTGAAAGAAAATTCATTTTTCAGAAATGCTTTAGACTCAGAAAGCTTTTGTTTGTAGTATTTCTTTCTGTTTCCCGTCGTCACTTTTAAATTTAACGAGGAAAGTTTTTCTTGTATTAATTGTGATTGACTTTCAGTTAAATATTTCTTTTTCAAAGAGGACAATGCTCGAATAAAGCAGACGTAGACTTTTTTTTCAGATTTTTTATCCGTCTGAGATAATAAAGTGTTTAATAGTTCGGAGGTCTTGTTTATGTTCATTGTCTCTGCTGTTTACATTATATGCCGTGATAAGTATTATTTATTACGTATAAATTCAGGCAGCTATTTTTCTTCCATTGGCTACAATATCCGCATAACCCCACCTTTGGTGCTATTTTGGCAAAAGGTGCATGTGTGTCCTTATTGACTTTACTCACTGCGACTATTTAGCTAAGGTCTTACCTACGTAAGCATCGCTAAATTGATGAATAACCGTACCCCACGCAAAAAATAGCTTCCGTATTTAATACTTAAAGTCCCAAATTGATTTTGACAGAGCACCAGAAAATAGACCGCTTAATTATACCGCCGCTGCCGCTGTGGTTTGAAAAGTGAATTCTTCCGCCCATTGGTAATGAAAGCTTCGCCATCAGAGCATGACACGCAGAAACAGCATTTTTCTCGGTTATACTAAGTCAAAAGCTATTTTTTCTTAATCTTATTTTGAACTTAGAATAAGTCTATTTCAAGTTCAAAGTGAGTTTATAGCACCACAATTAATACTTCTTCAAAATTTACGTAAAGCGGAATTTTTATTCCCAACAATTTGGTCTTGACAAGCATAAAACCAATCAAACTAATGTAACACTTGCCTTCCCATAGATAGTTGAAAACGGCTACCCTACCAAGTACCAAACAACCAAAAGCCACTTCCGGGTTGCTCAGAAGTGGATTTTGGAAGAAGATTACTTAAAGTTTACTTTAGTGTACTCGGACAAACAAAGTTGGTAGTTTCAAACAAACCCGACTTTGAAATGGCCGCAAAGCCACCCGCTACATCTACCACATCAAAACCTCTGGCTTTCAGAATAGACGAGGCAATCATAGAACGATAGCCCCCGGCACAGTGAATGGTATACGTTTTATCAGGATTCAACTCCGCCATGTTATCGTTGATAAAATCAAGGGGAAAATTCACTATATCCGCGATGTGTTCGGCTTCAAACTCGGATGGCTTGCGTACGTCGATGACATTAATATCATTGCCCGACTTCATTCTTTCAGAGAGTTCTTCCACCGGAATGGATTCAATCCGCCCCGCTTCGTTACCAGCTTTTTCCCACGCCGCAATACCACCGTTCAAATACCCTAAAACGTTGTCGTAACCCACCCGGGATAAACGGGTGATGGTTTCTTCTTCTTTTCCATTTTCGGTGATTAATAATATTTCTTGTTTCAAATCAGGAATCAACGCCCCAACCCACGGAGCAAAACCGCCATTTAAACCGATGTTAATGGCGTTATACACGTGTCCTGCGGCAAAATCCTGCGGATTACGTACGTCGAGCATTACGGCTCCAGTCTCATTGACCACTGCTTCAAAAGCCGCCGGACTAAGAGCTTGCGTTCCGCGTTCTAAGACATCGTCAAAGCTTTCGTAACCTTCTTTATTCATCAACACATTTTGCGGGAAATACTGCGGTGGCGGGGCCAGACCATCAGTCACTTCGTTGATAAACTCTTCTTTGGTCATATCAGCACGCAGGGCGTAGTTAAACATTTTTTGATTTCCGAGTGTATCAGTCGTCTCTTTACTCATGTTTTTACCACACGCCGAACCCGCCCCGTGAGCCGGATAAACGATGACATCGTCGGGCAAAGTCATGATTTTATTGCGAAGGGAATCGAACAAATAGCCCGCTAAATCGTCGATGGTAATGTCAGATTTTTGTGCTAAATCTGGCCTTCCCACATCACCAATAAAAAGTGTATCACCACTAAATAATGCAGTTTCTTTTCCGTTTTCATCGAGTAATAAATAGCAGGTCGATTCCATCGTATGTCCGGGGGTATGCAATACTTTAATTACCACATCCCCTAACTTAAACTCTTGACTATCAGTTGCTATAATAGCCTCAAAACCTGTTTTGGCGTTTGGTCCGAAGATGATAGGAGCTTTCGTTTTTTGCGATAAATCGAGGTGACCTGACACAAAATCGGCGTGAAAGTGAGTTTCAAAAACGTACTTTATCTTGGCGTTGTCTTTCTCTGCTTTCTCAATATAAGGTTGTACTTCCCGCAACGGGTCAATAATAGCAACTTCGCCTTTCGACTCAATATAATACGCTCCCTGAGCTAAACATCCAGTATATATTTGTTCTATTTTCATCTCAACTATTTTAGTTTATTTACAATTCTTAGGGTGTATTAGTTCTATCTCGAAAATTCTTTGTCGATGATATAAATACCCCTCAGCAACACAAACCAACCAAACCTTTTCTTTAATTACCCAAAAACCACTAACGGTAAACAACTCGTCTAGCACTAAAGGTATCACGGATTAGAAACACAGGTTAGCGAGGGAATCGCAGTTTTGTAGCTGACCAGTCCTTTCTTCATATAACTGCCAGAACCGACCCAAAAGAGTGACTACGCCGTTGATAATACGGAACGTGTACCCAAAGTAAACCAGCACAGAAAGCGTCAGAATACCACCAATAACCCCAATTAATAAGGTAAATCCGTAGGCAATTATTTCTATCATTTTTAATTGATAATGATTAGTACAAAGCTGACTTTCAAGCAGAAAAAATACTGCGATAATTATTACATTCCAGATTACGACGTTTGATCCACGCAGAAACTAATTTCAACAAATATCTCTTCCTCCGCAAGTATTTTCTGACTCTGGCATCTAAGAATTACACACTTAAAATAAAACATATGAGAATCCCATCAATCGAAATGCTTTTCGCTACTTGCTGCTTAATGGTTTTTAGTACCTGCAATACTTCTGAAGACCCAGTAGCAGGCGAAGTTGACGGAGGTACCGCCACGCTTAGCACTGCTTTTGAAGAATTCGATAAAACGAATATGCAAGTTTACCTTGACGGCAATAACGTTGTAATCGAAACAAACGGCAAACCCAACCACACAACTCCTTACTGGGGTGAAGGGAATGCACTGTATACTGCCCCCGAAACTGGCTGGCAAGCAACGCCAAGTTTGATAACCGGATATAATAAATCAGTTAAATTAACAGTCCCGGCAAATCCAAGTAAAGCAAATTCATCTACCGCTACCTCATTAGGTGCAATTGGGCTTGCAATCAGTGGTTCCGCCATTTATAATGATCAAGAAGGAAACGGACCATTGAGCGGTGCCGCCGTAAGCTTGGACTACACAGGTGCTCATATCGGACCGCAAGATTATCATTATCATACCGAGCCGCATGCATGGTCTAAAGACGACGACAAACTTATTGGTATCATGGCGGATGGCTTCTTTTTATACGGCAGAAAGTGTACATCAACGAGTGCTTATCCAACTGATATAGATGCTTCAGGCGGACACACCTCAGTCACAAAACATTCGACTACCGCTTTGTATCATTACCACATCAAGAATGAGTTATACATCAATAAATATTATTTACTTTTTGCGGGTAGCTATCAAGGAACACCAAATTCTATTCGCTAAATATTTAGTAATTGGCTCTATCACTTTTGGTATTTTCGGATGTAAAATCGAGCCAGAGAAACCTGCTATCATTAAAATAAAAAACGTAGAAGTAGCGAACGAAAAGCTGCTTCTGCACCCTAATGAAGGGAAATGGTATTACAATAAAGAACCGTTTAACGGGTACGCAGTCAAATATTACCCCGATAGTTCCCTATCTGAGAAAGTCGGATTTCACGAAGGAAAACGCGAAGGTTTTGCCCGGGGTTGGCACCCAAACGGGAAGTTGTACTGGCAGCTTTACCACCATGCCAATCATCGAAACGGTACGGAAAAATACTGGACTTCAGATGGCGTATTGGTCTCCGAATCACACTTTGTGGACGATATTGTGCACGGAGTTCAGACGCAGTGGTATCCAAGCGGGAAAATCTTCAAACGAATGAATATCGTAAACGGCGTGGAAGAAGGACTGCAACAGACTTGGTGGGAAAACGGAAAACTCTACGTCAACTACGAAGCCAAAAACGGACGGGTATTCGGACTAAAACGTTCGACACTTTGCTATGAATTAAAAAACGAAGTAGTACAAAAGTAGTTTTGGAATATTGGATTTTAGCCTATTTCCCTACTTCGAATGAGTCAATTACCATTCGCTTTAGCGGATGGTTTACAATACGCAAAAACAGTTCGGGGCTTTAGCCCAAACTGATTATGAGGTGATAGAATGAAAAACAAGACTTTTAGTAAATGCAGTGTATTGTTACTGATAACAATCATAGTTTCATGCAATCAACGGGATGAAACAACTAATGATAGTCGCGTCGAAAACTTACCGTTTTTTAACGAAGCGTCCTTTTTACCAAAATGGATAAACCCGAATAGTGATTCACTCGAAACGTTTCACCACATTCCTGAATTTTCGCTAATCAATCAGGAAGGAGATTCAGTTTCGCAAAAACAACTAGAGGGTAAAATTTACATTGCCAACTTCTTCTTTACATCCTGTCCAGGAATCTGTCCGCAAATGACTTCCAACATGCATATTTTGCAGGAAGAGTTTTTGAACGATGACAATATCATGCTCATCTCCCACTCCGTAACGCCCAACCGCGACGACGTGGCAAAATTGAGAAGCTACGCCGAAAAACGGGATATTAGTAGCATACGCTGGTTTCTGTTAACTGGTAGTCGAGAACAGATTTACGACTTAGGAAGAAACGCCTACTTTATCGAAGAGAATATGGGCATCGAAAAAACGACAGATGATTTTCTACACACCGAAAACTTTGTTTTGGTTGACAAGCAAAAACACATTCGGGGAATTTATAACGGGCTGAATAAGAATTCGGTTGAACAGTTGATTATGGATATTAAACTATTACAGAGCGAGTAAATCAGGACATGTATATGCAATCTTGCGACTATTCTGCACGTTCATTTGTGCAGAATAGTAAATTCAATTTTAGTACTTTTCTGGTACTGACCGCTTTACTGCAAACTATCGTGTTATTAGCCGTTAACTGAAGTGACCCACTCCTTCGCGTTGTTAAACGCTTCTAACCACGGTGAAACGTCGTCGTCTTTTCTGCCTTTTGGATAGTACGCCCAATTCCACGGAAAGATAGAACGTTCAATATGGGGCATCATCACTAAGTGCCGACCCGTGGCATCACAAAGCATAGCGGTATTAAAATCAGAACCGTTTGGGTTTGCAGGGTAAGCCTCATAACCGTATTTTGCCACAATATTATAAGCACTTTCTGCCTGCGGTAAATTAAACTTTCCTTCGCCGTGCGATACCCAAACACCCAACGTGGAACCCGCTAATGAAGACAACATCACCGAATTATTTTCCTGAACGGTTACGGAAGTAAAAATACTTTCGTGTTTTTGAGAGGTATTGTGGTGTAATTTTCCGTGAATTGCGTGCTCGGGATTTATCAATTCCAATTCCATAAATAACTGGCAACCGTTGCAAATTCCAACCGAAAGCGTATCTTCTCTAGCGAAGAAATTCTTCAACGCTGTGTTCGCTTTTTCGTTGTACAAGAATGCCCCCGCCCAACCTTTCGCCGAACCTAAAACGTCCGAGTTTGAAAACCCGCCAACGGCTCCAATGAACTGAATATCTTCTAACGTTTCACGTCCCGAAATCAAATCGGTCATGTGAACATCTTTGACATCAAAGCCCGCTAAATACATTGCGTTTGCCATTTCCCGCTCGGAATTACTTCCTTTCTCACGAATAATTGCGGCTTTAGGTTTGACTCCATCAGTACCTTCGACTTTAGGAAATGAATTTCGTATTGAAATTTTTGATGCTAGAATTCCGGGTGCGGGGCTGGACTCAACGATGCCAATAGAAGTTGGGTCCGTGTCAGTTCGAACAGACTGGACCGCCGAGCTATCGAGATTCGTTTCGGATATTTTGGGAAAATTAAATTTTAGCGGTTGCTCTTTAAAATTCTTAAAACGTTCTTCGGCAGTTCCGTTCGCAGTTTGACGGCGGTCTAATAAATAAGACGTTTTGAACCACGTGTCGCGTAATTCGCTGACATTTAATTCAACGGCTTGGTCAAAGTTTTTGATGGAAACTATATTTCCATTTTTCGGCTGACCGATTTTTACTACTTCAATATTATTTTCGGTGAAAACATTTTCAATGCTTTCATCCGCTTGAAAAACGACGGCGATATTTTCGTTAAAAAGTGCTTTGACAGAATCTTTCTCATTAAGCAAAGTCAAATCAAATTCAGCACCGAGATTCACATCTGAGAAACACATTTCCAATAAGGTCGTCACTAATCCGCCGCTTCCGATATCGTGTCCGGCTTGGATTTTATCAGCTTTAATCAAGTCCTGTAAAATGTTGAACGCTTTTTTGAAATACGCCGCATCCGTAATATTCGGAACTTCGTTTCCTATTTTACTTAGAATTTGAGCAAACGAACTACCACCTAATTTGAAACTATCCTTGGATAGATTCAGGTAGTAAATATTTCCGCCGTCGCGTTGCAAGACGGGTTCAATAACTTTCTTTATATCAGAGCAATTTCCCGCCGCTGAAATGATGACCGTTCCTGGTGCAATAACTTCATCGTTCGGGTACTTTTGTTTCATCGAAAGTGAATCTTTACCCGTTGGGATATTAATTCCAAGTTCAATCGCAAATTCCGAGCAGCCTTTTACCGCCTCGTAAAGCTTAGCATCTTCGCCAGAATTTTTACACGCCCACATCCAGTTTGCCGAAAGTGAAACGGACTGCAACCCATCTTTCAGCGGAGCAAAAACAATATTTGAAAGTGCTTCGCCGATGGAATTTCGGGAACCCGCCACGGGATCTACCAAACCAGAGATTGGTGAGTGACCGATACTCGTGGCAACGCCTTCCCTACCCTTGAAATCAAGAGCCATTACACCGACATTATTCAACGGTAATTGCAAAGGACCAGCACATTGTTGTTTGGCTACTTTTCCACCCACGCAGCGGTCAACTTTATTCGTCAACCAATCTTTACACGCCACTGCTTCGAGTTGCAAGACCTGCTCAAGGTATTTCTGAATTTCGTTTTGAGAATATACTAAATCACCGTAATTAGCAACAAGTGTTTTATCATTCATCACCGTTTTAGGCGAACTTCCAAACATATCACTAATCGCGAAATCCATCGGTTTTGCCCCCGTTGATTTCGACTCAAAGGTAAAACGGTTATTTCCGGTAACTTCGCCCACAGTATACATTGGGGAGCGTTCGCGGTCGGCGATGCGTTGCAACGTTTCAATATCTTTTTCACCGATGATTAACCCCATCCGCTCCTGAGATTCGTTACCAATAATTTCTTTTGCCGAAAGCGTTGGGTCGCCCACGGGAAGTTTATCTAAATCAATCAACCCACCCGTTTCTTCCACCAATTCGGAAAGACAATTCAAGTGTCCGCCCGCTCCGTGATCGTGAATCGAAACAATGGGGTTGTGTTCAGCTTCCACCATTCCCCGAATGGCGTTAGCGGCACGTTTTTGCATTTCGGGGTTTGAGCGTTGCACAGCATTCAATTCTATTCCCGAACCAAACACTCCCGTATCTGCCGATGAAACCGCCGCTCCGCCCATTCCAATGCGGTAGTTTTCACCGCCCAAAATAACGACTTTATCACCTACTGTTGGCTTATTTTTTTGAGCATGTTCGGCTTTCCCGTAGCCGATTCCACCCGCCATCATAATTACTTTATCGTAACCCAATTTCCTGCCAGAAAGCCCTCCCCCATCGCTGGGGTTAGAAGAAGTATTTATCAGACTGGATTTATCGAAGCCTGCATCATTTAAATCCTCCTGGTGCTCAAATGTCAATAATGAACCCGCGATTAGCGGCTGACCAAATTTATTACCGAAATCGGATGCACCGTTGGAAGCTTTTATCAGAATATCCATCGGCGTTTGGTAAAGCCACGGGCGTTCTGCCATGCCATTTTCCCACGGTCTATCTTCTGCCAAGCGAGAATACGATGTCATATAAACAGCAGTTCCCGCCAAAGGCAACGAACCGATTCCGCCCGCCAAACGATCGCGAATCTCGCCGCCTGCACCCGTTGCCGCACCGTTAAACGGCTCGACAGTTGTTGGAAAATTATGCGTTTCCGCTTTCACAGAAATCACTGATTCAAATTCTGTTTCTTGGTAAAAATCAGGCTTATCGGCACTTTTAGGGGCAAATTGTGTAACAGTTGGACCTTTTACAAACGCCACATTGTCTTTATAAGCCGAAACAATATCGTTGGGATTTTCCTGCGATGTTTGTTTAATTAACTTAAAAAGCGACGAAGATTTTTCTTCGCCGTCAATGACAAAAACTCCGTTAAAAATTTTGTGACGGCAGTGTTCTGAATTCACCTGAGAGAATCCAAAGACTTCCGAATCCGTTAGGTTTCGGTTTAGTTTCTTCGCTAAATCTTCTAAATAAGTTACTTCTTCTTCGTTGAGCGATAATCCTTCCTGCTGATTATACGCTGCAATATCTTCGATTTCCAGAATTGGTTCTGGTAATGTATTAATCGTGTAAATTTCCTGATTCAGTTCGCTGTACTTCTGTGAAAGCATCGGGTCGAAATCCGTAAAGCCAGCGGCAACTTCTTTGAACTCTTCGGTTCTGATAATACCTGAAACACCCATATTCTGCGTAATCTCCACGGCGTTGGTACTCCACGGCGTAATCATGGCTGCTCGTGGACCAACAAAGTTGGACGACAGTTTTGAAGTTTCGTCGTTTACAATGGTCTTGGAGTTGTTTTCGGGAGAATTAAACAGCCAACGTAGTTTTTGAATGTCTTCGGCTGAAAAATTACTGACAGATTGAACGGCGAAGATTTTATTTTTTTGTCCGGCAAAGAAGTGAATCATCAAGTATTGGATTTTAGATGTCAGATTTTAGATGTATAACTTCTCTAATCTCCGACGATTTATAGCTTTCGGCAAATTTAAGGGATTTGGCGAAAGCTTTTTAGCTTATGGCTTTTAAAATCTGCTTTACTCCTTTATTTTACGAAACGCGATTCTTTTTTGAGAAAAACAACAAACAATTGTTTTTAAATGAAGGAATTTACGCGGGATAATTGTCCGAGCTTTTAATCAGAGGCTACTGTGAAAATATTTGATAATCCTATTCTCATGGTCATCGCTGCGGTATTGACCTCTGCTGCTTTTTATTACGCTACTGAATGCTTTTTTGGAGAATCCAGTCCAATAATTGGCGGGGTAGTTGTTGGTTGTTTCTTAGGAATACATTGGTACAGAAATTACCTAAACCCTGACAAGTTTGGCAACAATCAATGATTTAGCTATCAAACGAGGTTATTTCATCCTCCGGCTTTCAATTACAGACAAACCCGCCGTTCTTTGCTTTACTATGTCAAAAAACGAGCAAAATACAGCCGATAAAAGTCGGCTCCATCCCCGCAACCGAAACCGCAAACCGTACGATTTTAACGAGTTAATTTCAGTAAAACCAGCATTGGGGAATTATATGAAGCTCAATAAGTACGGAGTTGAATCGCTTGATTTTGCGAATCCAACAGCGGTAAAGCTGCTTAACAAGGCATTACTCGGTTATTATTACGGAGTAAAAAACTGGGACTTCCCCGATGAAAACCTTTGTCCACCCATTCCCGGCAGGGCAGATTATATTCATTATATAGCAGATTTATTAGCGGAAGAAAACAACGAAACGGTTCCCACCGGAAAGGAAATTACTGTTTTAGATGTTGGCATCGGGGCAAACTGCATTTACCCGATTATCGGCGTGATAGAATACGACTGGAATTTCATCGGTTCAGACGTAGACAAAAAGTCGATTCATTCGGCACGACAAATTATTGATTCAAACGAACAGCTTTCGGGTGAGATCACCTGTCGCTTCCAAGTAAATGCAGAACATATTTTTGAAGGAATTATTGACCCATCGGATAAAATTGATGTGACTATTTGCAACCCACCCTTCCACGCTTCGGCAGACGAAGCAATCAGCGGAACTCGGAGAAAAGTCAGAAGTCTTTCGGGTAAGAGGATTGCAAAACCCGATCTCAATTTTGCGGGGGTGAATAACGAATTAATCTACGAAGGCGGCGAATACCAATTCATTCAAAATATGATTTCAGAAAGTACGAATTTCGCGAAAAACGTGCGTTGGTTTACAACACTCGTTTCCAAGTCATCAAACCTGAATGGCATTTACAAATTATTAGAAGAAGTAGCAGCCGCCGAAGTAAAAACCATTCCGATGGCTACGGGGAACAAGGCAACTCGGATTGTAGCGTGGAGGTTTGAGCGATAAATCAATAATATTACTTAGGAACACCAATCAGGTAGGCAATTGATACACCAAAAATACCCTTAGCTGTACCATGTTTCCAGTCGTATTTCTGTTCTTTATCAGCAGCGTACGCCAGCTCACTTAATTGCTCCGGCGTGTGCAAGCGTAAGATGGAAACAATCCCATCCCAAATGGTATAAAGTGGAATAATTGGAATGAGGTACGTAAAAAGTAAACGACTCCATTTAAAAGGGCGGATAAATGGCGTAAAAAGTAGGAACATGATTGGGTGAACAATCAAAATCAATAATACCATTGACCAGCTTTTACTTCCACCATCGAAAAACGCTAACGGCATCCCACTCTCGGTTATTTTAGAGATGATTGCTCTGACTTGTTTCGGATGAAAGTGATGAACAGCGGAAAACATCGTTCGTAAGCCTCTCAAATCACTATTATCCTTCAAAATATCTACCGGTCCGTCTATATATGTTATTCGTGAGTCAGTTCGTTGCTTAATACTTTTATACGCCTCAACATTAGGGAATTTATCGGAAAGTATAAATTTGACGGGAGTACTGTTTGCAAGTTCCACCCGTGCTTCGTCCACCAATTTACTAACAGACTCAAGCGGTCCTCCGTTACCAGAACACAAATCTAGTACTTCGTTATAACCCGTTCTGCTCAATACATCTTCAATCAGTGTACTTGCTGGTTTATACAGATTGAATGTATTGAAGACAAACCCGAGAAAATCAGTTCCACCATCCCGAATAACGGCAGGAAACCACGGCTGATCTTCAAGTTCTATTAAATGAAATCTCCTCACGTTTATAATTATATTTGAAAATATATGCTAACTCTAAGGAGTGAATTGAGCTTATATGAATATGTTACGGTATTACTAAATGTAGAGTAGGTATGTTTACGAAAAAGTACGTACCGAACGATAATGAAGACTTATTTACATTTTGCAGATTCTATCTTAATGTTTATCACGGGAAGGTTTTGAGGTGACGACTTGACAAGACAAAAACCGCGATTTGATTCGCGACTTATAGCTGATTTCAGAAAAGGCTCTTATCTAAATCCTCACATATTTCTTAATGTGGTAATTTATCCTGGAAATACCCGTACGTCCACGTTCCAAAAATGGCACTAAAAAGCGTTATGATTACAACCATATAGCCGCTACCAATTTGGGCGAATAGCGGTCCCGGACAAGCTCCAGTAATTGCCCAGCCAAAGCCAAAAATCAAGCTTCCGTAAATATAGCCTTTATTAAAAACTTTGGGTTTTATCGCTACGGCTTCTCCATCGAGTGTTTTTACATTGAATTTCTTAATCAGAAAAACCGAAATCATTCCGGTGATAACCGCACTTCCAATTACGCCGTACATGTGGAAACTGTCAAAACGAAACATTTCTTGAATTCTGAACCACGAGATAATCTCTGCTTTCACAAAAATAATTCCGAACAGAATACCCGTAATCAGGTATTTAACATTTGACAAAACGGCTACTTGGCTCTCACTCAAATTAGGCTTAATCACTTCAGACGAAACTTCTCGTTTTTTATTTACTGACATAACTTTTCCTCTATCTTAAAATAATGAGAATATAAATGGAAGCCCAAAATGTGTCATTAGAAAACCTCCGAGCATAAAGGTACAGGTTGCTACTAATGAAGGCCACTGTAAGTTTGATAAACCCATTATCGCGTGACCTGAAGTACAGCCACCGGCGTAACGAGTGCCAAAGCCGACCATAAAGCCACCCAAGACGAAGAATATAAGCCCTTTTAACGAGAAAACATTTGAAGTACTGAATAAGTCAGTGGGCATTAATCCTGAAAAAGATGTGATCCCTAAGGCTTTCAAGTCCTGAATCGTAGCGTCGGCGATAACAATCTCATCGGGATTTGAAATGAAGGTTACCGCAACAAAACCGCCAATCAAGATTCCCAGAACGAAAAACAGGTTCCAGGCCTCTTTTTTCCAGTCGTAATTGAAAAAAGAAATGTTCGCGGGAAGACAAGCGGCACAGATATGTCTGAGTGAGGACGATACGCCGAAGGACTTATTTCCGATTAGTAATAAGGCGGGTACGGTCAACCCGATTAACGGCCCGGCTACGTACCATGGCCACGGAGATTTTATCAACTCTATCATAATACATATTGTGTGTTATACGAGAAGGATATACGAATTAAGTCCATCTAAAGTTCACAAAAAAAGCGACACGTTAAGGCGTGCCGCTTCTTTAAAATGTTATTATTCGTTAAATCAAGCAGGTTGTGAATTCATCACTTCTGTTTGCTTGCGGATAGATTCCATGTGAATCAATTTGAATAGCTCTTCCACAGTTTCACCGTAAAGATTCAGGGAATTTCCCCACTCTACGCGGCTTGTGTGTACATTTTTCCAACGATCAAGTTGAAGAACGGCTACGTTATTATCACGCTTGTGCTCTCCCAATTGCTCAACTATGTTCATTCTCGCTGCAAGAACCTCCAATAATTCGCGGTCAAGATTATCCAAACGCCCGCGTAAACGATCCAATTCGGATTGGAAGTCACTGCTGTACGTTTCTTTTCTAAATTCGATTTCTTTGAGCATTTCACCCAACGCTTTGGGCGTAAGTTGCTGAGCGGCGTCAGACCAAGCTTCGTCCGGATTACGGTGCGACTCGATGATGAGTCCGTCGTAATTCAAATCCATCGAGCGTTGCGTCAATTCTTTCAATAAAGAACGCTTTCCTGCCATATGGCTTGGATCGCCAATCATGGGAATATGCGGAAAGTAAGTTTTGAATTCAACGGCAATTTGCCACATCGGTGAGTTGCGGTATTTCTGCTCTTGAGCGTTAGAAAACCCACGGTGGATAGCTCCAAGTTTGTTAATTCCAGCACGGTGGATTCTTTCAAATGCACCTACCCACAGAGCCAAATCCGGATTAACCGGATTTTTAATCAATACAGGTACGTCTACACCTTTCAGAGAATCTGCGATAGCCTGTACGTTAAATGGGTTAACGGTAGTACGGGCTCCGATCCAAAGTACGTCAACATCGTATTTCAGGGCTAACTCTACGTGTTCGGGCGTTGCCACTTCGCACGCAGTTTTCAATCCGGTTTCGGCTTTAGCTTTCTGCAACCAAGGCAGAGCCTCTTCGCCTATTCCTTCAAAACTACCTGGCCGCGTCCGTGGCTTCCAAACACCCGCACGCAAAACATGAGCGTATCCTTCTGCCGCAATCTGACGGGAAGTCTCCAAAAATTGGTCTTCGGTTTCGGCACTACAAGGGCCAGCAATCATTAATGGTTTGCCGTTGGTTTCAATCCAACTGCTAAGAGGAAGAACATTTAAATCTGCTTTCATTTGTCAATTTCTAAAACTCTGAATTAAATAAATTGGTTAGTACTATATTTGCGTTCTTTTTCGGACCGATAAAAACTCCGACCGACGGAACATTGCCCGATAAAATGCTGATTTAAAACAATAAACGTATCCACTCCAATTAAAATTAACTGGATGAAACTTAATTCAGGATCAAATTACGATCAAATCAACTTCGATGACACTTCCGTGGCATTTGCTCATTTGTCAAATCAAAAATTACGTAAAAAACACGCTATATTTTGGCTGATGAACCAGAATTGGATGGTAAATATAGGGACTTTTTTACTAAAGCTTGCATTCAAATTAAAGCTACCGATCAAATATTTGGTAAAAAATACGCTGTTTGAACAATTTTGCGGTGGAGAAAGTATCGAAGAGTGCCAAAACACCATAAATAATTTGGCACAGTTTGGAGTAGGAACGATCTTAGATTACTCCGTTGAGGGCGAAGATAACGAAGAAGACTTTGACGCAACCGTGAACGAACTGGTACGTACCATTGAAACTGCTGCTTCTCAACCTGAAAAAATTCCGTTTGCGGTCTTTAAAATTACGGGAATTGGCTCGTTTGATATTCTTTCAAAATACCAAATCGATAAAAACTCACTTTCAAAAGAAGAAGAAATAGCTTTTAAACGTATTAAAGACCGCGTAAGATTTTTAGCAAGTATGGCGGCTTCCCGCAATGTTCGGCTGTTTTTTGATGCTGAAGAAAGTTGGATTCAGAACACGATTGATGAGTTGTGTTACGAAATGATGAAATTGCACAACGTAGGCGAACGGGTAATTATCTATAATACTTTCCAGTTTTATCTAAAAGCAAGTCACGGAAGCTTAGTAGATGCTACCGAAACCGCACGCTTGGGTGGCTACAAAGTAGGGGCGAAATTGGTCAGAGGAGCGTACATGGAAAAAGAACGCAAGCGTGCCGAAGATATGGGTTATGATGACCCGATTCAACCCGACAAACCCACCACCGACGATGATTTCAACCGTAGCATGATATACGCCATTGATAATTTGGATATATTTGCCATCTGTCTCGGCACCCATAATGAAGACAGTTGCAAACTTTGTATTGAAACCATGCAACTCCGTGGAATCATGCCTACCGATGAGCGAGTATATTTTGCTCAGTTGCTCGGCATGAGTGATAATATATCGTACGGCGTTGCTTCGGCTGGCTTTAATTCAGCTAAGTATGTGCCCTACGGTCCCGTTGAAGCAGTGATGCCTTATTTATTGCGACGCAGCGAAGAAAACACATCAGTTTCAGGTCAAAGTAGCCGAGAATTTTTATTAGTCAAAAACGAAGTTAAACGAAGAAAAGCGAGGTAATCGCAAACTAAATTTTAATGAGGTCTCCGTACAAATATTTTATATTAACCGTAGTTTTAGTAATCATTGACCAAGCGATAAAAATGTGGATGCAGTACGATGTACTGCCGAATCATTACGGAAACTTGCCCGTGGTAGCAGATATTTTCGATTTCCACTACGTGTTAAACCCCGGAATGGCATTTGGTATGGAACTCGGCGGCGATTATGGAAAGTTATTCCTGAGTATCTTCCGACTTCTGGCAACTCTTGGTATTGGTTACTACATCGTTCATTTATCGAGAAAGGATGCTCACGTCGGCTTGCTCTGGTCAGTTGCGGCAATATTAGGCGGAGCTTTGGGAAACGTGATTGACAGTACATTCTACGGTGTTTTTATCGAGGGGAATGTTATCGCAAATTCATCAACGCCTTGGTTTCATGGTCAGGTAATTGACATGTTTTATCTTGAAGTATTTGACGGTTTCTGGCCAGAGTGGATTCCGGTCTGGGGCGGTTCGTATAACTCTACGCCGATCTTCAATTTTGCAGACGCCAGTATATTTTGCGGAGTAACTTCCATTATACTTTTCCAGAAGTCCTTTTTGGACCCCGTAGAACCCACCTACATCGAAGACGCAACGGAAATAAATATGCCCAGTCCCGAAGATCAAGCTACGCTAGAAATAGCAGACGATTCGGAAGACATGATAGATATTTCAGAATCAAGAATAATCGACCCGGAAAATAGTATTGCAAACGATTCTATTGAACCAAACAAGCCAAACACGGACAGTCCGGAGACTAAATAACTTCAACATTTAACTTTATGACGCTCAAAAAACCACAAAAAGCGATTCGCTTCACACTTATAATCGTATTGTTTCTATTGATTTTTATGCCCGCTCAGATACCAATTCAAGCTCTAAAAATAGGCTTTATCGTTGGTTTAGGAATGCTTGCTTTAGCACTTCAGTTGGTTATTTTCCGTCAAACGCCCACCAGAAGCCTTCGCACGCAAAGTCTTATTCTAATGGTTTTAACCATTGGTATTTGCGGCATTTTACTATTTATCTAACGTTTAGATTGGCTCTAACAAAAATGCCCTGAAGTAGCTACTTCAGGGCATTTTTGTTAGCTATAATTTCTACTTGCTTCTACTTTTTGACAGAAAATGGTATCACCAGCTTTTCACCCCGTTGGGCAGAGTTTTTTGTTCTACCATTTGCCTTCATCAACGCCTGAAGAGATACATCGTACTTTTCAGCCACAACCCGCAATATATCACCTGGTCCAACAATATGAATGGCTTGCACCGGAACCGTAATTTTAGTAATATTCACTTTAATATTAGACGGGTCTACGCTTGAATTATAACTTTTCAATGTATTTACCGACACATTATATTGGTTAGCAATCGAATAAAAAGTTTCACCACCCGCTACTTTGTGCGTGTGACTGGCTTCGCCCATGTTTGTGTTTGATACAATTGGCTCAGGTTTGCTTACCACTATTTCTTCCTCTACGGGGACAGTATTCTCATCTGTAATAACACCAGAAGAAGGTAGCGAGATATCCGGCAAACTTTGTGTAGGCTCATTATTATACTCCACCGCATCATCTGCATCATCCATCTGGGCAGATACCACATCAGGTTGAGTTGGAATCATTTCTTCGGCATTCGAAGGCGTATCGTTTAGGTACTGCCAGCCAATGAACAGTAACAATACAATTATTCCCAACAAGATAGCAAGAACCGCCTTGGGAAGCGTACTTGAACCTTCGGCAGGAGGCGTATTTTTTTGATTTCTTCTTTTTTCGAATTCCATTATAAAAACATTTTAGTTCGGCACGTAGGCAAAGTAACAGCATACATTCCTGTAAGTGTTCAAATGCCTTACTTTAGTCAGCAAATATAAGCTAAGTTAATAAAAGTGGCTAAAAAAATGGAGAGTTAGTTACTTTATACCATTTGATACGCTCTTTACATTTTCGCTCATTTTATTGACCGCCGTTTTCATTTTTTCTTTAAAGTTTTCGAGTTTTTCGCCAACTGATTCATCAGCAACCGCAACTATTTGTGCCGCAAGAAGTCCCGCATTTTTGGAAGCATTCAGTGCTACCGTAGCTACCGGAACGCCGTTAGGCATTTGCAAAATTGACAAGATAGAATCCCAACCATCAAGAGAATTACTCGATTTAACCGGAACACCGATTACGGGTAATATAGTACAGGCAGCAACCATTCCGGGTAAATGTGCCGCACCACCCGCTCCGGCAATAATTACCTTCAGTCCTCTTTCCTTGGCAGAAGAGGCATATTCTATCATTTTTTCGGGAGTTCGGTGGGCAGAGACAACATCTACTTCGTACGGGATTCCGAGCTGTTCAAGTATATCAGCGGCAGCTTGCATTACGTTCCAGTCCGAGCTGCTACCCATTATTATTCCAATCATTACTTTTAGGATTAAGTCCCGATAATTACTAATATTTAGTCTATTTTTAACAACGTTCTATTTTCTTTTCAGTCTTTAACTGCTAATGACTTTCAGCGTATTTTTCACAAACTCCACTTTTTCTTTCAGCGAATCCAGTTGGTTGTCTAATATTGTGACGTGGCCCATCTTTCGGAATGGTTTCGTGATTTTTTTTCCGTACAGAAACGGATGAACGCCTTCTACCTTCAATACTTCGTTCATTCCTTCGTAAACGGCGTTTCCTTCGTAGTTCTCTTCCCCAAGTAAATTCACCATCGCTGATAACCCACGGGGAGTAGTAGCACCGAGCGGTAAATTCAATATTGCTCGTAAATGTTGCTCGTACTGCGAAACGTCGTTTCCTTTCATAGTTTGATGACCGCTATTATGTGGCCTTGGAGCAACTTCGTTTATCAATATTTCACCCGACTTCGTTAAGAACATTTCAACCGCTAATAGTCCAACTACTCCGAATGCTTCGGCAGTTTCTTTGGCAATGCGTTGGGCTTCTGCTGAAACCTCATCGGAAACAGCAGCGGGGGAAAATAAGTATTCGACAAGATTTGCCACTGGATGAAAAACCATTTCCACAACCGGAAAGGTCTTTAACTCACCGTCTTCGTTGCGGGCGACAACTACGGCGAGTTCTTTCTCAAAATCGACAAGTTTTTCTAAAACTCCAGGAACGTCAAACCCCTTTTTAATATCGTCTTTATTTTTGATTACCTGCACGCCTTTACCATCGTAACCGCCCTCTCCTATTTTGTGAACGGCGGGTAAAAACAAAGCATTTTCTTCCAAATCAAGTAAATTTTCAGTCAGAATAAATTCCGCAGTGGGGAGATTATTATCGACAAAAAACTGCTTTTGAAGTCTTTTGTCTTTGATTTTTCGTAGAACCGACGGTTGCGGAAATACTTTTTTACCGAGCCTTTCGAGTTCTTCTAAAGCTTCAAGGCTAACGTTTTCAATCTCTACGGTTACAATATCCGCATCTTGGGCAAACGCCAAAACAGTATCATAGTCGTTTAACGAACCGACAACAAATTGGTGGGCAATATCTTTGCACGGGGCATTGGAATCTGGATCAAGACATTTAATGGTTAAATCAAAATCGATGGCAGCCTGAACGAGCATTCTGCCCAATTGTCCACCGCCTAAAACCGCAATAGTAGTTGCGTGCCGAAAGCTCATAAAACTCTAATTTTTAAATATTTTTCAAAAAAACACACACGTAATTTACGCTATTTATGACGTTTCCTTCAACGAAATATATCTCGCCTTCGATTTCTGCGAAGCAGCTTTCTAAAACCCAGAAATAAGAATAAAATAGCGGCTACACCAAACAGTAGTGCTAAACCGTTTATACTAATCAGGCTCAATAAGATGGCAATTCCGAGGAAAGCAAGCCCCGTTGGAATCATTGTTCCCCACCGTTTAAAAGACTTTTTCTTCTTTTTCACGGGACGTTTCTGCGTTTCCTTAACTCGTTGATTCGGAAATAGCTTCTCCATAAATGTTCCGCCCTGACGGCTCTGAACCTGACTCTTCTTCTTTTTTCCACCGTCGAATAAAGGCTTTTGATTTTGAGTAAGATGATTTTCAATCGCGGCTAAGGAAGCCTCCAGAATAACTTCATCCGTGACTATTCTACCCAGTGGAACGTCTTTGATTTCCAATGAAATTAATTTAAGACTTGCACCTTGATTTGGGATACGAACACGCTGTCCTTGTACGAAGTCATCTACCTTAGCGGGTTGAACAAACGCGTATTCACGCTTACAACCGGTAAAGATAAGCGAACTCAGGAAGAGAAAACCGAGTAATTTTTTCATATAAAATCTGCGACTATTTCTGGATAAATTTGCAAGTAAAAAGGCAACTGCATTCACTGCAATTGCCTCTTCAACATTCAAATAAGTATTAGGCGACTTTCTTGAATTCAAAAAACGTAGAACCCTCAAATTTGTTGCGGGCATAATCTTCCGTCATCGTAAATTCTTTGATGGATTTATTAGAGGGGATTTCGTACATAATATCAGTTACGATTGATTCGCAAATCGAACGCAGTCCACGAGCTCCTAAACCAAAGTCAACCGCCTGATCAACAATGTAGTCGATGGCATCGGGAGTGAATGATAATTCTACGTCTTCCATTTTGAATAGTTTTTTGTATTGCTTCACCAATGCATTTTTGGGTTCGGTCAAGATACGTTTCAGCGTTTCCCGGTCCAACGGATTCAGGTAAGTCAATAACGGCAAGCGACCAATTAATTCAGGAATAAGACCAAACGACTTCAAGTCTTGCTGCGAAACGAAACGCAGAATATTTGATTCGTCAAGCCGACGCATATTATTATCACTCGAAAAACCGATGGGACGGGTATTCTTGCGTTTTGCAATGTGAGCTTTGATACCATCAAACGCTCCACCGCAAATAAATAAGATATTCGTCGTGTCTATTTGCGTCAGTTTTTGATCAGGATGCTTGCGTCCACCCTGCGGTGGTACGCCTACGATAGAGCCTTCCAACAACTTCAATAAACCTTGCTGAACACCTTCACCACTTACATCGCGGGTGATAGATGGATTATCACTTTTACGGGCAATTTTGTCGATTTCGTCAATATAAACGATTCCTCTTTGAGCAGCATCGACATTATAATCAGCTGATTGTAGTAAACGAGTCAGAATACTTTCAACGTCTTCACCTACGTAGCCTGCTTCAGTAATCACAGTAGCGTCAGCAATAGCAAACGGTACTTGAAGAACTTTTGCAATTGTGCGGGCGAGGTACGTTTTACCAGTTCCCGTTTCACCAACCATGATAATATTCGATTTCTCGATGGTAACTTCGTCGTCTGTTTCTGGTTGCATCAAGCGTTTGTAGTGATTATAAACCGCTACGCTCAATACTTTTTTAGCTTCGTCTTGTCCGATAATATAATCATCCAGATAGTCTTTTATTTTCGCCGGAGCTTTTAACTCAAACTTGGGTGTGATGATCGGTTTCAACTCTTTCTCTACCACCGACTCCGTTTCAATTCCGAACAATTCCTGTTTGACAATATCATTGCCCTGAATCACGCAATCGTTACAGATATGCCCTTCGTTTCCGGAAAGGAGTAGTTCAACTTCATTTTTCGGACGACTGCAAAACGAACATTTGGGCTCTTTAACCTTCATTTACTTGTGATCTAATGGTAATATTTTAGTGCAAAGATGGCACACCATTTCTAAATAAAAAAAAATGGGAGGACACAAGTCCTTCCCATTTCAAATAAAACAATAAAATTAAACCCTTGTCAGTACTTCGTCGATCAAGCCATATTCTTTGGCTTCACCAGCTTTCATCCAGTAATCACGGTCTGAGTCACGGTCAATTTCTTCGTAGGTTTTACCGGTATGCTTAGAAAGGATTTCGTAGAGTTCACTACGGAGTTCCACAATTTGCTTAACGGTAATTTCCATATCGCGGGATTGTCCCTGCATTCCACCGCTTGGTTGGTGAATCATCACCCGAGCGTGTGGTAATGCGGTACGCTTTCCAGCAGCTCCGCCAGCCAATAAAACAGCTCCCATTGAAGCAGCCAACGAAGTACAGATTGTTGCTACTTCGGGGCGAATGTATTGCATTGTATCATACATTCCGAGTCCAGCGTAAACCGATCCTCCAGGGCTGTTGATATACATTAAAACGTCTTTCTTAGCATCTACTGATTCTAAGAAAAGCAATTGAGCGACTACTACGTTAGCAACGCGGTCATCAATTCCTGTTCCCAAAAATATAATCCGATCCATAATTAAACGCGAGAATACATCAATAGCGGCAAAACGCATTGGGCGTTCCTCAATAATATTCGGGGTCATATTTTGCACGTTGTGCTTCACATAATCATCAACGGTTGTACCGCTCATTCCCATGTGGTTCACCGCGTAATTTCTAAATTCTTCTCCTATGTGCATAAGTTGTCAGGATTTATTTTTTTTAGTGTGTTTATTTCTATAAAAGTAAAACGGTGTAAAAAGGCTAAAAGTTCAACAATTAGCACTCACCCGTCTCTACGTCACAGGCTTCTCCCGTTGCCGCTTGGGGTTGCATTTCCGCCTGAACTTTCGTGATTGTCTCCACAAAAACCTCCGGCGGTTGGGCACCGCTAAATCCGTACTTATTATTAAATATGAAGAACGGCACGCCCGTAATACCCTGCTCTTGATAATGCTTAATCTCTTTAGCTACCCAATAGTCAATCTCCTTATTATCAAGCGTTTCTTGGGTTTTTTCAGTTGACCAACCAAACTCCAACATCACATCAATATAAGATTGTCGCTGCGAAAAATCAACGCCTTGCTCAAAGTAAGCTTTGAATAAATGCTCTTTGAGTTCGTCCTGATTCCCGTCTTCCCGACCAACGAATAATAGGTTGTGAAAAAGAAGTGTATTTACCACCTTCGCCATTTTATCGAAGCGAAAATCAATACCAACGGACTTACCTACGGTGTCCATATGTTTATAAATTTCCTCGACCCGCTCTCCACTACCAAATTTCTTATTGAAATACGTTTCCCGGTCAATTCCCTCTGTTGGGATAGTAGGATCAAGCTGGAACGGGTGCCAACGAATTTCGGTAGTTACGTCAGGTAGCTGACTCAAAGCATCCTCCAAACGTTTTTTACCCACAAAACACCACGGGCAAGCTACGTCTGAGACAATATCAATGGTTATTTTATTATTTGTAGAGCTCATGTTTAACTGTGTGTTATTTCTTAATTTGCTAACAAAATACCTCACCGTAAAGTGCAAAACCTCTGCAATTATTAAAGCACCCCTTATTTTTAATATCTTTGTAAAGTACAAAACTATAACCAGTGAAATATACTGATATAACCGACTTGTTGACGCAACAAGAAGTCATTTCTGATGAGCAATGCAACACTATTCATACAGCAGAAGCAACGCGGCGGTTCAGCATTCATTGGGAATTGAGAACAGTACTTTACCTCGGTGTTACGTTGCTGAGTTCAGGATTTGGGGTTGTAATTTATGAGAACATAAATTCCATTGGTCATACGGTTTTGATTGCCCTGATTTCTTTAGTTTGCTTGGCCTGCTTTTTCTTTGCTTTCAAACACCGCAAGCCATTTACGTGGGGAGAAAACCTCACAACTACCAACCTTGACGATTTCGCTTTGCTTAGCGGCTGCCTAGCATTTTTAACCTTAGAAGGTTACCTGCAATACCAATACGACCTCTTTGGAACCCGTTACGGACTCGCGGCTTTAATTCCCGCAATTCTCTTTTTTGGCTTAGCCTATATTTTTGATCACCGAGGAGTTTTATCAATGGCAATCACAGCGTTAACCTATAGTATTGGAATTAGCATTATTCCAGTGAAGATGTGGGAAACCTTTGACCTTGAAAGCCGCCACTTGATTATGAACGCTTTGATTATAGGGATTTCACTTGCTTTGACAGGTTGGTTTTCTGAGTACAAAAACCTAAAAAAGCATTTCCTTTTCACTTACCTCTTTTTTGGCGGAAACTTGGCATTCATTGCAGCATTGGCAGGATTATTTACGTTGGACTTTAAACTTATCTACTTACTGATAACCGCCACACTCGCGTCAGTTTTCGTCATTTATGCCCGTCGAAAACAATCTTATATGTATTTATTAATGGCGGTTATTTACGGATACATTGCTCTGACGTACATAATCTTTCATTCAACAACCGATGAGGCCTCGTTTGGGTACATTTCTATTTATTTTATGTTCTCGGCGGGATTAGTGACCCTACTTTTATTGAGAGTAAAAAAAATTATAAAAGCCGAAAAGTCATGAAAGCATACAACGAAAAATGGGTGGATAACATTGAAAACCAATCCATTGTTAACAACTGGGAACGCAGGAGTTTGCTCTCCGCCGAACAAGCAACCACCGCTCGGGAACTCCTACCCGTTCCGTTCTACAATCCGAATATTTTCTTAAAAGTTGGGTTATTTATCTTTACGTACATCGCCATTTTATCAAGCCTTGCGTTTATTTCTATTTTTATCTTTTTCGATATTCTTGACTCACCGTCCGGTTTTGCGATAGTCAGCTTGGGCTACGCCATGGCGTTAGGTATAATGTTGGAGTTTCTTATTAAAACAAAACTTCTATACCGTTCTGGCACCGATAATGCCCTCTTATACGCCATGTTGGGGTCATTATTCAGCTTTGCTTTCGGTATCACTTCTTTTGAATTGCCCGTCTGGCTTTACTGCTTAATAGCGGTATTGATTTTAACCCCAGCAATGTTCCGTTACGGCGACCCGCTCGTAGCGGCTGGTATCTTAGCGAGTTTGCTTATCACTTGTTGTATTTTACTCGCAAAAACCGCCACTGGCCGGACTATATTTCCGTTCGTAATGGTGGTGGTATCAATCGTAATTTATTTTTTAATCAGTTACTGGCAAAATAGAAACGAGACAAATTATTACGCAGACTGTCAAACCACTATCAAAACCATTTCTTTGCTAACACTTTATTTAGCCGGGAATTATTACGTGGTGCGGGAAGGAAACGCCTTGATAAATGACCTTCGTACATCCGTACAAATCGATTTCGCGTTTTTGTTTTACCTCTTTACCGCAGCACTCCCATTGGCGTACGTGTACATTGGGCTAAAAAAACACAATCGCTACTTTATGGTGGTGGGCTTGGTGGCAACGGCTATTTCGGTGTTGACTTTCCTTCACTATTTTTCAACGTTGCTGGGTGAATGGGAATCAATCACTATCGGAGCGGTAACAGTAATTTCTGTCGTTCTGATAATTAGATACCTGAAAATCTCCCGATTTGGTATCACAAGCAAACCAGATAACTCACAGAGTCCACGAAACTTTGAAGCACTATTAATTAGTCGGATTGTTCCCGATAACGCCAGGCAAGCCGATAATATTTCTGGTGGTGACTTTGGTGGCGGCGGAGCAGGTTCGGAGTATTGATTATCGTTTGAATATTTATAATAAGACAGTTTACCAATCAAAGCAATCGTCGAAATTTCTTTAGATTTGTAAGATGAGTGAACAAAAAAAAGCTTCTGTAGAAGGTGAAGAAGATAATATCCCTACTTCGGGGTGGCGTTATCAGCTACACGAGATAATTTACGAAGCCGACACTAAGGCAGGGAAACGGTTTGACGTTATTTTGCTATGGCTAATCCTTCTCAGTATTGCATTGGTCATGTTGGAGAGCGTCGTGGAGTACAACGCAAAATACGGCTATATTTATAACGCTCTTGAGTGGGTTATCACCGGACTTTTTGTGATCGAATATGTATTGAGAATTATCTGCGTCAAAAGACCGTTTGAGTACATTTTCAGCTTTTTCGGAGTAATTGATTTTTTATCCGCCATCCCCAAATTCTTGTCCATATTCTTTGTGGGAACTCAGGTTTTAGTAGCGTTGAGATCGCTCCGATTATTGCGGGTTTTTCGCATTCTCAAACTATCTCGATACCTCGGTGAGTCCCAAAAACTCATCGCTTCTTTACGGGCAAGCCGTACCAGAATCTCTGTTTTTCTGTTCGCTATTCTCATAATCTGTGTTATTCTTGGAACGGTTATGTATTTAATAGAAGGTAGCGAAAACGGCTTTACAAGTATTCCAAGAAGCGTTTATTGGGCAATTGTAACACTTACCACCGTGGGCTACGGCGACATTGCTCCGCACACCACAATCGGGCAATTTATTGCCAGTATCATTATGATTTTAGGTTACGCCATTATCGCAATTCCGACCGGAATAATCACGTCAGAAATGAGTAAAAATGAAAATCTGGGTAATACTAAAATAAGTACGCAATCTTGCCTGAACTGCACCGCTGAGAAGCATAGATATAATGCTCGTTTTTGTTATCGTTGCGGAGAAAAACTGTGAGCTCCCAAAAAAATCATTTCACTTCAAACTCGTACTTCTCCTTAAAAACAGAAATGAATAACGGATAAGAATCATCGAGACCGTTGTATTTGGCAGTTTCTTCATCCATGCGGTGTTTAGTCACTTCTACTTCCAGTTTGTACTTCCCTTTTTCTTTAGGTAAATGAGCGAATTTAAACTTGCGAACTTCATCGGGGTAAAGGTTATTATCGCTTAGCTTTTTTGCGGTTGGGTACCACTGCCATTTTTCACCAATGCGACCAGTATCTTCGGCGATGAGTTTATTTTTAGCATCTTTTAATTTGAAATTAATCAATACGAAACGTTCGGGATCGCCAGAAGGCATTCGATGTCCAGCGTATTCATTTTTCAAACCAATTTCGTATTCCAGCGAATCCGTAAATTTCACTAATTGCTTAGGCAGCTCAGGATAAAAGGCCAGACCGTTCATTACTTTCGTTTTCGCTCCTTTCTCTTTCGGAATACCTGAACCCGCAAACCAATGGCGGTGGCCTTCCCGTTCGGGGTAACCCGCCGCCAATGAGCGTTTTACTTCGGGCATATGACAATTTACGCAATTCTTTTTTCCGAAATACGGCCCTGCCTTCCACTCGTCGCCCGTTTCAAAAGTACAGGCTAATGTTGGCGTCACAACTGCATTTGCATTATGGCACGAAATACACATAGTTTCGGATAAATGAATGGGATCAACCTTGACAGGGTGGGGAGCTAAATCCGTTTCAAAAGCACCAATAATTTGTCCGTCCCGAACGTGGCAAGAAGCACAATTGATTCCTTCCATTTGCAGTTTTTTGTCAAATTTCGGGTTCGTCTCTTTTACGGGACGGTAAATATCACCGTTCACTAATCCTGTCACAATGAATTCCTGTTGGTTTTGCAGCGGAATATGGCAATTGATGCATAAAAAGGGACTTGAATCTTTTGATAATTCAGCCTGAAATTGCTTGTCCGTCCAAGCATGAGAATGCGTAGAATACTGCCATTCTTCGTAGTATTCTGTGTGACAAGTTCCGCAACTTTCAGATTTCAAATCTACTAACCCCACCGGAACTTCCTGATTCGGAATGGCTTTCTCCCAGCTTTCGGTGAGTGGTTTTACAACTTCTTTTTCAACGAACGGATTATTTGTAAATAGTACGTAACCAACCGCCCCCGCAAAAATTACGACAGTAGCAATCAAGTAATACGTTATTTTACTTTTCATATAGACACTATAACCCTTTCTGATGCGATATTTGTTCGCTTACGGTACTTAATTTATTGGAAGCCTGCCGAGGTCTATCCATGAATTTTACAAAAATAATAAGGCGTAACTCAAACAATCAACCGCTGTCGGGGTCTGCGACCGCTAACAGGGTTTTGTCCATAAATTTTACAAAATAAAGCGTAATTCAAACCATTAAACCGCTGTCGAAATCTACGACCGCTAACAGGGTTTTGTCCATAAATTTTACAAATAACAATACGTAATCCAAACCATCAAACCGCTGTCGAAATCTGCGACCGCTAACAGGGTTTTGTCCATAAATTTTACAAAATAACAATACGTAATCCAAACCATCAACCGCTGTCAGGGTCTGCGACCACCAACAAGATTTTATCCATAAATTTTACAAAATAAAGCGTAATTCAAACCATTAAACCGCTGTCGAAATCTACGACCGCTAACAGGGTTTTGTCCATAAATTTTACAAATAACAATACGTAATCCAAACCATCAAACCGCT
>Ga0222647_1000241_pt1 | contig 29329 bp, 25 predicted proteins | sample AntAcemetagen333_FD_179864 | JGI IMG/M metagenome (GOLD analysis project Ga0222647, IMG submission 179864) | Saline water microbial communities from Ace Lake, Antarctica - #333 | ecosystem: Environmental > Aquatic > Non-marine Saline and Alkaline > Saline | place: Antarctica: Ace Lake...
CCAATCAATTCCGCTTTATCACTAATGGTTTGAAAGCACGAATACAATCCTATTAGGTTTTAAAATCTGACAGGATTGAAATAAGCATCAACGCTTTTGACCCAACAATTTATTTAATTCTGATTCCTAAGAATGCTAAAAGAAACCTTTAAAACTTTACCTCAATCCACCTCAAAACGCTACTCTACATATTTCAGTCGTCCATCTAATTTACTATTGATTTCACGACCAGCTTCGGTTTCTTCGGTCACATACTCAATCAACGCATCACGGATTAAAACGCCTAAATCTTCCTTTTTGCCTTCTGCAAAAAAGTAGGCTTTATCGCCACCGTTCGCTAAATAATCGGAAACAGAAACCGTATAAGTTTCACCTTTTTCAATCGGTTTGCCATTGATTAAAATATTGAGTGGTTTTTGGTCTTTAATTTCGTAAGATACATTGCTGCTGATAGGCCAACCGTTGTCACCAGCCATGTGTTCAAAGAGTTTGATTATCGTCGTGTCTGCCATTTCGATTACCGTAATCATATTATCAAAAGGCATTAATTCAAATATTTTACCTCGTGTAATATCGCCGCCCGCTACGACAGAAATCCGAATGCCACCATAATTAGAAACCGTAAAATCAACTCCTTTTTTATAATAATCACTTGTTTTTTTCTGCAACGCATCGGTCATCCAATTCGTCAAAAGGGATTCTGGTTTATCTTTATCAAGGTCTTGCGTACATTTTCCAATGACGATATTCATTTCCTTATCCAAGTCCGTTTTATACGGTTGAATCATTGCTAATATTAAGGAATCTTCGCCAATAGTTTCCGCTTCGACTTGGTATTTTTGACCATTTTCTTCAGCAATGTGCCAAATTTGACAGCTTGAAAATATTAGTAACAAAGCTGCGATAATTGTTATTTTGTATTTCATTTTTTGTAGTGTAATTAAATAAAACTTACCTCAAAAGTAGGCTTTTGTATGTTTTGAAAAGTATTTTTAACAATCAGAAATTATTATTTTTCCTAATTAATTCTAAAAATCAAGCTATTTATCGAACGACTTGCATTATCGCCTGGACATCTTGAACGCATATTTTCAAATAAATAAACATCGCCCGATTGTGCTTTTTGTTGTAATAAAGTAGCCGCTTCACGGAATCTTGCCCCTTCATTTTCAACGGTTTCTTGCGTTCCGTCGGCTGCGATTCGAGTCATTGAGTAGATTTCAATTTTACATTTGGCATCAAAATCAAAATTTTCTAACCATGCACCAATACCGCCTTGAGCTTTAAATGCTCCGACACTCGCTTTTCCGCTGTTTTCAATTCCTAATTTAGCCACAGGATCTGGAATCCGTTTCATTCGCACCTCATAAGATTCTTCGTAATAACCTGCCGAAACCGTAATTTTTGCTTGTCCAGGTTTACTCGCAATAAAATTATAAAAACCACCTTCTTGCTCAATAATTTTCAAGGCTTCATTATCCGATGAAACCTCAACGTGTTGGCTCGGAATATTCGTCACAAAAATCCTACAAGGATTATCAACACCGACATACACGACATTCATCTTGTCCAAAAACAAAGACGCTTCTATGCATTCTACCACCTCAAAATCGAAATCTTCTTCCGCTGGTGCTTCGTTCATATACGTGCTGTCATCTGCTTCGTAATATTCATCATCAGAAGGCGGTATTTGCATTTCGCCCAAATCACCTTTTAATTTATCAAAACTTCTTTTTGTTTTCATAATCATCGGCGGCAAAAATGCACAATTCGATAACAAGGTTATCGTCAGAAAAAAAGCGGTTATTTTTAATAATTTCATGTGTTTTTAATTTTTAGTATTTTAATAATTCGATGTTTTGGTCAATATCAAATTACCAAAATACCTTAAAACCTTTTATTATCTTTGTTTCTAATCAATTTCAAAACGAATGTTACAACGATTTTACGAACAAAAAAACACTACTTTGTGGCTTGTATTATTGATACAATCGCTGCTTATTTTGTGGATATATTTTCCCTTTTTCCAACTTGGCGAAGCGGTACTTTTCTGTCCAAATCACGATGGACTAAAAAATTATTTCACCTATTTCACTTATTTGACACAAGATAAAGCCATTGATGCAGATTTCTATACGGCAATGAATTATCCTTTCGGCGAATATATATTTTATACCGATAATACGCCAACTTTAGCCGTTCCTTTAAAGTGGTTTTCGGATAATATTTTAGATATTACACCTTACGCTTTTCGGATTTTCAATTGGTTTTGCTTGTCGGGTATTTTATTATCAACTTTATTTAGTTGGTTGATTATTAATAAGTTAACAAAAAATATTTGGCTCTTTTCTATTTTTGCCATAACACTTCCGTGGATAACGCCACAGATTTACCGTTTGGGTGCAGGACATTTTAATTTGTCCTTTTCGTGGGTTTATTTGGTGACCTTTTTTTTATTAATAAAGGTTTACGAACATCGGGAAAATTGGAAAAGAGTTTTTGGAATCGGCGTTATTTTAGGTATTTCGACCTATTTAATTTCCTTTATCCACTTGTATTATTTGCCAATGCTTTGCTTAATAATTGGCATGTTCGGGCTGACGTTGGCGATTTGGGAACGCAAAAATTGGAAAAAAGCAGCGGTTTGGTTGGTCTTTACTTTTGGTTTACCAATGATAAGCTTATTAGCGGTTTTTCTGACAGTTCGATTGAATGATGATTTTTACGGGCTTCGGGCAAAGGTCGAAAAAGCCTATAATTGGACAGAATGGAGCTTGAAAATTGACGGATTTTATACGAATTACGATTGGTCAACGATTCCTTTTTTATTCAAATCTAAATTAGATTTTGATTATGAAGGTTTTGCATATTTGGGACTTTTCGTGTTATACGGTTTTGTATTTTTATTAATATGGTTAATCCTCAAAACGATTCAAAATCGAAAACGATTCAAAACAATTTTTCAAACCTATTTTGCAGATGAAAAAGGAGTGATTGCTTTGTTGATTTTTTTCGCAGGATTGATGTGTTTTAATATGGCAATTGGCGAATATGCCAAAATGTTTAACAATAAATTGAGTTTTGATAATCCGTTGCACCCATTTAAATATGCCCGATTAATCGCAGGAGAAGTCACACAGTTTCGGGTTTTGGCTCGGTTCAGTTGGGTTTCTTTCTGGGCGTTTAACTTTATAATGATTTACTTATTTGACCAATTTTTTGATAAACATAAACAGCTTTGGATTCGCATTTTTATTGGTGTTTTGGCATTTTCGTCTGTTGTCGATATGATTGATATTCAAAGGATTGTAAGAAAAGCAAAGGCAGAAAACGTATTGAAAATAAAAAAAGTCGTTGAGCCGATTAATGATTTATTAGTAGGTATTAATACCAAAAAATATCAAGCAATTTTACCGATTCCATTTTATATGATTGGTTCAGAAGTTGACAGCATGATGTTGATGGCGAACAATAATTGGCGAACACGCACTTTCGTTTTATCGCTACAAACCGATTTGCCGCTGATTGCGACAAACCTTTCCCGTTCGGCAGTCATTCAGCACGAAGCCTTGCTTTCTATTTTTACCAAAAACGGTACAAACGATTATTTAAAAGCACATTTAGATAATCGCCCGATTTTGGTTTTTATGACCCACACAAAAACCGCTTGGAATATGAAATTTGAGAACCAAACCGTTACCAATTATTTCCAACATGGTAAAAACATTCCCAAACAATATAATATGACCTTATTGAAAACCATCGGCGGATGGGATTTGTATGAATGGTATCCATAATAAAATGGGTAAGGGAATAGGAAATAAATAACTTCGTCATAGCGGGTAGGTTATTTATTTCCTGTTCCCTAATGAACTAAAAACATTAATACTTATTTCAATCCTGTCAGGTTTTCAAAGCCTGATAGGGTTTTATCCACACTTTTAACCCAATCACCATAGAATGACGCTCAAAATGACCCACATCTGAACAAGTTTAAAATTTATTAAATAATAATATTATTATTTTTACCATTATCATGCCTTATGAATAGTCATCTAAATGTCATAGTTATTAATTTTAAAAACTATCACACAAAATTTATGTTCAGTGTTCTATTATTTCATCGTGAAATATATCTAAATAATTGACTGTCAATAGGTTACAGGCTATTCCTAACTGGTTTTCAGTCAATGTTTATACACTTTTAACAATTTATAATTTTTATCAATAAGACTTAAATTATTTATTTTTCAAAACACCGCTGAACTTAATTTTATTCCTTGTGTTAAGGAATCTGTAAAATTTAACGTTGTGAGTTTAATTTATTCAAAATAATAGTTCAATAATAAATGAGGAAAAACCTAAATATATCGTCAAACGGCTTTATCGCACTATCAACTATGTTGTGCGTAGCTTTGGGACTGTTTGGTTACTTTTCTTCAGAAAGTTTTGAATTAATTGTTGCAAGTATCTTGATTATTGCAATTGGATTGCCACACGGTGCAACAGATTTATTGTTAACAAAATATTTGACAGGAAATTCCAGTATTTCGGATACCGTCCGCTTTTTATCAAAATATTTACTCGTCATTTCCTCGTATGGTGTGGTATGGTACTTATTTCCGACGGTAGCATTCACTGTTTTTATTGTTATTTCAATTTATCATTTTGGTCAGTCCAACTTGAACTTTATTCAAACAGAAAGCCGAATTATCAGAGGTTTGTCTTACATTGCATCTGGAAGTTTCGTTATTTTGACACCGCTATGTATTCATTATGACACTGCGGGTACTATTGTCGAAAACATGATCGGCTCATCGTTGTTATTAGATACCGATACGATAAGTGCATTGCCGAGGCAACTATTTATAATTAATGTTTGGCTCGCCGTCTTTTTATTTTTTAATGATTGGATTTCTAAAAAGGACTTTGTACTGCAACTGATAGGCATATCGCTTTTACTCCTATCCTTCTATTGGTTACCATTAATTATTGGCTTTACAGTTTATTTCGTGTTTTGGCATTCTTACGGTTCTATGATTGACCAAATTCGCTTTATCAAATCAAAAGACGATAGTTTCACTTGGTGGCGATATTACTTAAATGCCTTGCCAATAACCATCATAGCAGTTTTGATGATTATCGGAGCATTAAAGATAAATACTGTACTCAGCACAGATTTATCCATTATTGAGGTGTTTTTTGTGCTATTATCTATGTTCACGCTACCACATATTCTATTAATTGAGCAATTATATGCTCAGTTCAAGGAGTCTTTTAAGACACATCGAGTAGCGGTCAGTAATTAAATTTAGAATCAATATATTGTATTGACAATCAAAGAATTAGCGTCACTTTATTTTATAAAAAAAGTCCTGTATAAATTGAAAATCCAGGCATTATTCAATCAAGATCAATATTTATTAAAATCTAATTTACTATGGAATTAACGAATTTATTTTTGGCAAGTTTACAACCAGGTGATTACGTAGGTTTTACGTTTTTCATCGGTGCAATGGCAATGTTTGCCGCTTCTGTTTTCTTTTTCTTCGAACGTGCAAACGTAGATGGAAAATGGAAAACCTCTATGTTAGTGTCTGGTTTAATCACAGCAATTGCTTGTGTACACTACTTCTACATGAGAGATTATTGGATTGAAACTGGTACATCACCAACCGAACTACGTTACATTGACTGGATCCTTACAGTGCCATTAATGTGTGTTGAGTTCTACTTAATTTTGAAAGTATTCGGAGCAACACAATCATTATTGTGGAAAATGATTTTCTACTCAGTATGGATGTTAGTAGCTGGTTACATAGGTGAAGCTGTATTCAGAGATAGTTCTGCACTTTGGGGAGCAATTTCTACTTTAGGTTACGCAGGTATCGTTTATGAAGTATGGGCAGGTTCTGCTAAGAAATTGGCAGAGAATTCAAATGATCCTATCTTACAAAAAGCATTCAAATCATTGGCTTGGTTCATTTTAGTTGGTTGGGCAATTTATCCTATCGGTTATATGGCAATCGAAGGTGGATTATTGAGCGGTATTTTACCAATCGAATCTATGGATTTAATTTATAACATCGGTGATGCTGTAAACAAAATTGGTTTCGGTTTAGTAATTTATAGCTTAGCTATTCAATCAAGTGCAGCAAAAGCAGTAAAAGCTTAAGATTATGCATTTATAATAATTTGGGTTTTGAGTTGGGAGGTGCTTCATAGAAGCATCTCTTTTTTTTTGTTAATAATTTTGGTTCTTTGATAAATCCCGTGACGAAATAGAAGTCAGCGTTAGCTTATATTTCGTCAATTTTTGATTCGTTAATGGCTTTTTATCAACAACAAAATAACTTGAAATACGATAAACAGCACCTACTAAACATTTTTACTCAACCCTCGAAAGTCCTATTTTCGCTCGTGCATGTATTGAACCTTCATATTTATTCGAATCCAAACTTAGACACTTTTCAAAATACTGTTTTGCTGTCGTTTTTAAGCCTTTTTTTTCATAAATCAACCCAATCTGCAAAGCCGCATTACAAGCGTAATACATTCCTTTTGATTCCGACATATCCAAAAGGTCTTTATAAATATTAACGGCTTCCGTATAAGATTTTTTGTCTTGATAATTTCGACCTTGTAAATATAAATGTTGCACTTTATCTTCTCCCGAAAGACGATTATTTGGCGTAGCATTGAGTATTTCCAATGATTTTGTATAATAACCACCACTGTGTAACAAATCTGCTTTGAGCAAATCAACATCAGGAATCCTTCCAGTATTCATCGTTTCTTGTGCCGTTTTATCTCCATCAGAATCTGCATGCCCTTTTGTTTTTCCTTTTGTAATATAGGCTTTGCAGCTTGATTCACCTTTAAAAACCAGTGCATGTTGGGCCAATTTTTCATAAGCCTGTTTGATTTGGTTTCGCCCTTTGAAAGTTGTCGCAAAACGGTTCAAATAGAAGTCTGCATTTTTGTCCAAACGATAAAGTTTTGCCGTACCGTACAAATAATCCCATTGCGGAATTGCGTATTGATTGCCTTTGGATTTGGAAGCCGCCAAAACCGAAATCGCAGCGGAAGTCCGTCCAGAATAAACGCCTACCAAAGCCTTTAAATAAGCCGCTATCGGGCTTTTTGTAATAGAAATCCGAGGCGAACTCATCGTCGTCCAAGCATCATTTTTATCCCTTCCGAATTGCAGTTGCAAATAAGCCGTCATCATAATCGCCTCATCTTCAAATAAATAATAATTCGATTTTGAATAGGTCAACACGTTTGCTAATTCTCGAAAACCTTGATTCAAATCACCGCTTAATCCCAACAAACTTTTACCCCAACTCAAATCATCAGGAATCGCACCGACCATCACATGAATACAGCCTAAACCGTGGTCATTTCCAATGAAATTTGGAAATTTCTTTTCATTATCATTAAATAACTGGGACGCTTTTTTTAATTCTCGAATCGCCGCAAGCGATTCTCCAAATTTTGAACGAGCCATTAACCAATGAATCCGCATCATCGCCTGCGTGTGTAAATAATATTCCGACGATTTATCGCCGGCTTCTATTTTATCTAATCGTTTATATTTTTGGGGTTCTAACTTATCAAATAAAGCCGCATCTTCTGAAATAAAAATTTTGATGCAATCAATATAATTTTCCAAATATTCAACCATTAAGTTATCCGAATTCACCTTTTTTTCATTCGCCAAAATAGTAGTTGCAACCTCTAACCGAAGTTCGATAATATTGGCGTAAGCCGTTTTAATATTTGTCGTAATTTCAAAACTGCCTTTTCCAAAAACGCCTAAAACAGTAACGCTTAGGCAAAACGTAAGGAATATTTTTTTCATAATTTTATTTTTTATATTAACATTTAGACGTATTGATATATCAATGTAACAAAATTTCATTTGCTAAACTTAAAACGTTCTTTTCCAGCGTTTTAAGTTTAGGGAGCGATATAAATTTTGTTAAGACGAATATGTCGGTTTTTTCCAAAAATCGCACCGCTCACTAATGCGTTTTAGTAATATCAAAACCCAATTCATCAAATAATAAAACGCAAAAAGCCTTGATGTAAAATTTACATCAAGGCTTTTTTATTTATTAGAAATAATAAAATTTTACATTTCTACTTCGTCAATCAACTCGTCAATCAAAACACGTCCGCAGTGTTCACACAATAAAACTTTTTTTCTATGTGTAATTTCTACCTGAACCTGTGGTGGAATACGATTAAAACAACCGCCGCAAGCATCACGCTCAACTGTTACGACTGCCAAACCATTGCGATAAGTACCACGAATTTTGTCATAAGCTTTCAAGAAACGCTCTTCGATTTTCTTACGAGCCCTTGCTTGTTTTCTTAATAATTTCGCTTCTTCTTTTTCAGTATCTGCAATAATTTTTTCTAATTCAACCTTTTTATTTTGAAGGTCTTTCTCTTTTACAACTAAACGTTCGCTGGAAACCTCAAGCGTTGCCTCTTTGTTTTTGACGATATTATTCGTTTCTCTGATACGTTTTTCAGATAATTGAATTTCCAAACCTTGTAATTCAACCTCTTTAGAAAGTGCCTCAAATTCACGATTATTTTTCACATCTTCCAATTGCTTTTGATATCTAACAATTAGACTTTGAGCTTCAGTAATATTCGCTTGATGACGAGCTACCTCATCTTTTTGCTCTGCAATAGAAAGTTCGATATTGCCTATGCGAGTCTGAAGTCCTTCAATTTCATCTTCCAAATCCTCAACTTCCATTGGCAATTCACCCTTCAAAACGCTAAATTCATCCAAGCGAGAGTCAACCTCTTGCAATTGACTTAATGCTTTTAATTTTTGACCAACAGTTAATGTGTCTTTTGTCTTTGCTGCCATATTTCTATTGCTAAGTGATATTTTTATTTAGGGGTCGGACGCTTCGAAAGCGTCCGACCCCTTTTAAGAACGCATCTTAATTTACAAATAATTCACCGGATTTGTATTTACAGCCGTCCGATAAACCGCAAAGGTATCAAATTTTTTTGTTATTAATTCATAAAAAAGGTCAATTGTAAATTGTTCACTTTCAAAATGTCCGATATCTGCAATTACGATTTTACCTTCCGCATCAAAAAACTGATGGTATTTATAATCTGCCGTGATAAAAATATCCGCTTTTTGAGCCATTGCTTGCCGCAATAAAAACTGACCCGAACCACCACAGACCGCTACTCGACGAATCGGATTTTTTAGCAATTCCGTATAACGCACGCAATCCGTCTGCATCACCGATTTCAAATATTCCAAAAACGGCATCGCTTCCATATATTCTGGCAATTCGCCAATCATTCCAGCACCAATTCCTTGATGTGCATTATCCAAAGTCACGACATCGTAAGCAACTTCCTCGTAAGGATGAGCCGCCAACATTGCCGCCAAAACTTGTGATTGTAAATTAAACGGAAACACAACTTCAATCTTAATTTCTGCTTCATAATGTCGCTGACCAATCTCGCCAACGTGCGGACTCGTCCCCTCCCCCGCTCGAAAAGTTCCCGCACCAACAACATTAAAACTCGCCTCGTCATAATTCCCAATCCGCCCTGCACCAGCTTCAAACAAAGCATTACGAACTGTATCCGCTTGTTCGACGGGAACGAAAGCTGATAATTTTTTAATCAAATTATTTTTCGGTGCTAATATTTTCGTATTAATCAAGCCAATTTTATCCGCAATTTTTGCATTTACCCCAGCTTGAACATTATCCAAATTCGTATGACAAGCGTAAATCGCAATGTCATTTTTAATCGCCTTCATCACCACCCGCTCGATATAATTCTTGCCGTTAAAGCGTTTCAAGCCGCTAAAAACAATCGGATGATGGGCAATTACCAAATTACACCCTTTTTCAATCGCTTCATCAATCACGGCTTCTATCGAATCCAAACACAGCAAAACGCCAGTAATTTTCTCATTCGCATCGCCCACAATTAAGCCCGAATTATCATAACTTTCCTGATATGCTGGCGGCGCAATTTGCTCTATATATTTTATTAACTTCTGAATTTTCATTTTATCAATTATTTCATGGTTATAACAATCGCCCCTCGTCTTTTTGTTACTGTTGTGCGTTTCTAACTAAATAAATGACCACAAAAATAAAAACAATATTCGGAAGCCACGCTCCTAAAAATGGATGCAAACCTGCATTTGTGGATAAAGTACTCGAAAATCGTCCCAAAACGATGAACAATGCACCGATTACCGCACCGATTGCGAGATGAATCCCCATTCCGCCACGAGTTTTTCGGGACGCAATCGCCATTCCGATACACGTCAAAATAATAATCGTGAACGGTTCACTACTTCTTCGATGGACTTCAACACGAAACGAAGTGAACGCACCAACACCTTTTTTTCTTTCTTCATTAATAAACTGAATCAAATTGGGCGTAGTCATCGTCGTTTTATAATTATCTCGGCGTACCAAATCTTTGGGTTGCAAATTAATTACCGTATCCAATCGAGGAAAACGTTTGAAGGTTTCTTCCAAACCGTCAAAATGACGTATTTTCACATTTTCCATTCGCCAGCTTTGCGTTTCCGTTTGCCAACGAGCCAAATCCGCCACCGTTTCGTCAATCAACTCTCCGTCATCATTAAATCCTTCAATTCCAAAGCCGTGTGCAATAGAGTCCGACTTACTATTGTACTTAATGTACACCTTCGTATGGTCGTCTAAAAACAAGTGAATATGATCATTTTTGCTATCCAAATCTATTTTAGAAACATATTTATTTTCAAACGCCACTTTAATTTGATTCCCTATCGGAATAATAAAATGATTACCCATCAAGTGTATAAACGCAAGCATCGAAGACGCAATTAGATACGGTCGCATGATGCGTCGAAAACTTGCACCACTATTTAATATGGATAAAATTTCAGAATTTTGAGCCATTCGGGACGTAAAGAAAATCACAGAAATCAGCGTAAACAATGGCCAAAGCATGGCATTAATTTGCGGAATAAAATTGAGATAATATTTCCAAATAATCTCCCGAATCGGTACATCTTCCTCCAAAAAATCATCAATCCGCTCGCTGAAATCTATCACCATTGCAACCATAGTAAAAATAAGCACCGCAAAGAAAAACGTGCTTAAAAACTTCTTAATGATGTAACGGTCTATTGTCGTCATACTTTGATTATCTATTTTTTCGCAAAGGTAAACCGATTTTATGATTAACAAATCATTGGAAAATTCAATAACAGATTTTTAAGAAATCAAAGTTGAAAACTTAACGAATTATAGCAATCGTCGAATACAATTGCGGAAAGCAAGAAAATGGTCAATGATACGATTTTGGAACAGGTTATTTTTCGGCATCAAAACGGTAAAAATGTCTTGGTCGCTGATGCTTACGATGGTCAATATTTCAAACATACGAACGATATTCAAGGAATAGGAAATAAATAACCTATGCGTTTTACCATACTACTGCAACAAATCAAAAGTTTTTGATTGTTAAAAAATTGGTAATTGGACATTCGACTTAAAGTCGCCTGTCCAGTACTCAAGTCCCAAATTAGAAAACACTCAAAAAAAATTATCAAGAACTTTTGAACAGTCGTACTGCCGTATTAATATTACTGCAAAATCAATACGGCAACCACCAAGAAGTCGGGGGTAGGCACAAAATACAAGCTATAGCTGATTTTGGTTTTCTCACGGGATTTCTCAAAAAACCAAAATATTTAATAAAAAACCCATATAACAATCTTAAAAATGTATGAATAAGCGTTACATTTACTATGTTTGGGGGTCAAACGAATAAATTAAGGAAACTACCAAAATGATTGAGCAAACGAATACACGTCGAGTGAAGGATTTTGGTGGTGAATCCCAAAAAATGACTCGAATATTTTTCCGAAATTTCCCAATGCTAAAAATTATGAGAAACACATTTGCGATAGGTATTTTGATATTACTGACTTACGTTCCACTAAAAATGGGCGGCGACACTTCAATTGTAGATACTGAATTTGGTATGCCATCCCAAAAAGCGGAAATCGCTTGGGTCAATTCGATGTACGATTCGATGACGGAAGAGGAACGTTTGGGGCAATTAATTGTCGTTCGGGCTTATTCTAACAAAGATGAAGGTCATGCTCGAACGGTCGAAAACTTAATAACAAAATATCACGTTGGCGGCATGACGTTTTTTCAAGGTACGCCTGAAAAACAGGCTGAATTGACGAATCGTTATCAAAAATTAGCAACCAAAGTACCGTTGATGATTTCGATTGATGCAGAATGGGGTTTGGGTATGAGAATGAAGGCAACGACGATGAGTTTCCCTCGTCAATTGACTTTGGGGGCGATTCAAGATAATCGTCTGGTCTATGAATTTGGGGTGGAGATAGCTCGGCAATGTCGCAGAATTGGTATTCATGTGAATTTTGCGCCAGTGGTTGATGTGAATAATAATCCGAATAATCCAGTGATTAACGACCGTTCATTTGGAGAAGACAGGTATAATGTGGCGGCAAAAAGTTATATGTATATGAAAGGTATGCAGGATAATTTATTGATGGCTTGTGCCAAACATTTCCCTGGTCACGGCGATACGGACGTTGATTCTCACTATGGTTTACCGATTATTAATCACGATTTAGCTCGTTTGGATAGCATCGAATTATATCCTTTTAAGGTGCTTTCGCAACATGGCGTGGGCAGTATGATGATTGCACATTTGAATATTCCAGCTTATGACGACCGTTCAAAAATGCCGTCTTCGCTTTCGCATAATATTGTAACTGATTTATTAAGAAATGATTTAGGTTACAACGGTTTGATTTTTACAGACGGTTTGGAAATGGCAGGGGCGAGAAAAGCCTACAAAGGTGGCGAAGTCGAGGTACAGGCTTTGATTGCGGGAAATGATGTGTTGCTATTGCCGCAAAGTGTGAGCGATGCCGTGACGGCTGTCAAAAAAGCATTAAAAGAAGGGCGTCTGGCACAAGATGAATTTGAAATGAAGGTCAAAAAAGTTTTATCAGCAAAATATCGTGTCGGTTTAACTGCTCCTCAGCAAGTTGATTTGAATAATATTCGGGAGGATTTGAATGATTATACCGCAAGGGCTTTGAATCGAAAATTGATTGAAAATGCGATGACAGCGGTGCGAAATAAAGATGCGGTTTTGCCATTGAATACGTTGGGGAATTACGGCAGTATTAGCATTGGTAGAGGTTATAGAACGACTTTCCAAAAATCGTTAGATTTGTTTGCCAAAATGTCACATTATGATACAAATAACGATGTTGGGTCGTCAGAGCGAAGTTCGTTGGTTCGGAAATTAAAAGATAAAGAGGCGGTTATTATTAGTTTTCAAGATTTGAATAAATCGTCAAAATCACATTATGGTATTAGAAGTAGTGCGTTGTTATTAATAAAGGAATTGCAAAAGCATACGAAGGTAATTATTGTGAATTTTGGCAGCCCTTATGCGTTGATACATTTCGATAATGTGGATTGGTTGGTTGAGGCTTATGAGGAAAATGAAGTGACACAAGAGGTGGCAGCAAGTGCGATTTTTGGAGCGACTCGCATGACGGGACGCTTGCCAGTTACGGCTTCTCGCAATGCAAAGTTCGGCGACGGAACGAATACCGCAAGTGTGGAAATTATGAATGAGGTTTTGCCTGAAAGAGTGGGTTTAGATGCGTCAAAATTGACGAAAATTGACGAAATCGCAGAGGAAGCAATTCGTGTTGGAGCGACTCCGAGCGTGCAGGTTTTAGTTGCCAAAAATGGTAAAATTGCGTATCAAAAGGCTTATGGTTATCATACTTACGATAAAAGTGAAACTGCTCAAAAAGATGATATTTATGATTTGGCTTCGGTAACGAAAGTCTGTGCAACGACGATTTCGATGATGAAATTAGTGGAGGAAGGTCAGGTCGATTTAGATGAGCAAATTAGTACTTATATTCCAGAGTTGCGAGGTACAAATAAGGAAAAATTGGTCGTCCGAGATGTGATGGCACATCATGCGAGATTAAAAGCATGGATTCCTTTTTATAAAGAAACTTTGGTCGAAAAACGCCCGAGTTCAAGTCTATATTCGACTACTAAAAAAGAAGGTTTTTCGATTCCAATCACGGATCGTTGGTATCTGAAAGATAATTATGTTGATGAGATTTGGGAGCAAATTATTGAATCTCCATTGAATAAATATAGGGGTTATAAATATTCTGATTTGGGATTTTATATTTGTGCAAAGATCGTAGAAAATGTTTCGGGGCAGACTTTGGATAAATATGCTACGGAAAATTTTTATCGACCTTTGGGGCTACAAACTGCTGGTTTCAATCCTTTAGATAGATTCGATACTTACAGAATTCCGCCAACGGAAGAAGATAAATATTATAGAATGCAAAAAGTACAAGGTTACGTTCATGATATGGGTGCGGCAATGTTGGGCGGTGTAAGCGGTCACGCTGGTCTTTTTGCAGATGCAAAAGATGTAGCGATTATTATGCAAATGTTGGTAAACGGTGGAAATTATGCTGGAAAACAGTATTTGAAACCAGAAACGGTTGCGGAATTTACGACAAGGTACAAAGGCAGCACTCGACGAGGTTTGGGTTTTGATATGAAGGAATTAAGTTCAAAAAGAAGTCAAAATGTTTCTAAATTAGCACCAAATAATACCTTTGGCCATTTAGGTTTTACGGGAATTGCGACTTGGGCAGACCCCGATAATGATTTGGTTTACGTCTTTTTATCAAACAGAACTTATCCGACTATGAACAATAGTAAATTGTATAAATTGGACTTCCGTCCAAAAATTCAGACTGCAATTTATGAGGCATTTATAAAATAAAAAAATGACAAAAAAAACCGCAACCTCTTTTAGATTGCGGAAAACCTCTAATAATAAAACCACTAAACAATTACGATTCATCTTTTTTATCGTAGCTGGAATCTTATAATGAATTAGTTTGAATTTGGTTTAATAATTTGTGATATTTCTTACAATAATTAAGATTTTATTGACCTACTTTTGTGTTGAGAACGAGAAATAAAAAACACTTCGAAATATCCTAATAAAAGGTTAAACCAAAAACATTAACATTTTAGGAGTTGACTTAACGTTTGTTTTTTACTATTTTTATCGCCTAAAACAGAATTCAATTATCTTTAAAATTAAATACAAATATGAAAAAGTTATTAATGTTATTTGCTTTAGTTGCATTCGTTGGAATCGGAACTACAAACGCTCAGAGTGAAACTGTTGCTAAAAAAGAATGTGCTAAGACTTGCACTAAAGCTAAGGGAACAGCTATGAAAGCTTCTGTAAAAGAAGCACCTGCAAAGGCTGTAAGTGCTACTGCTGAAACAGAGAAAAAAGCTTGCTCTTCTACAAAAGGCACAAGTGGTGCGGCTTGTTGTTCAAAGGGAAAGGCTAAAGGAACAGCTATGAAAGCTTCTGTAAAAGAAGCACCTATCAAAGCTTCAGGTGAAGTATCTGCTAAAAAAGAATGTGCTAAGAAAGGTTCAACTTGTTGTTCAAAATCTAAAGCAGCTAAAGAAGAGCAGTAGATTCAATGACAAATGGTTAATTTCTAATCATTTTTGTTTCAATTTAAAAAGGCTTCTCGAATTTCGATTCGGGAAGCCTTTTTTATTGCTTAATCATCCAAAAATGGGAATTTTATTATCTGTCTTTAAAAGGAAATCCTTTTTTTTAAATACCTAATTCAGAATCATTTCAAAACTTTTCCACTCTTAAAATCATTTTCAATGAGTAAGATTTATTCACAACGGATGCAAAAGTGAGCATTCAGAAATAAGGAATCAGAAATGAAAGGAAAAACAGCATTAATTACAGGCGGAACGAAGGGAATCGGTTATGGTATTGCGGAAGCGATGTTGAATGAGGCGATGAATGTGGTGATTACGGGACGAAATCAAGCAACCGTTGATGAAGCAGTGGACGCTTTGGCAGCAATTGGAAAAGGGCAAATTTTGGGTGTTGTTTCCGATGTTCGGGATTTGGCGTCACAAGAAAATTCAGTAAATCAAGCCGTTGAAAAATTCGGCAGTTTAGATATTTTAATTGCCAATGCAGGTGTTGGACACTTTGCGTCTATCGAAGATTTGACGAGCGAACAATGGCAGCAGACGATTGACGTAAATTTAACGGGCGTTTTTAACAGTATTAAAGCTGCGGTTGAGCCACTAAAAACGTCAAAAGGTTATTTTATTACGATTGCGAGTTTGGCAGGAACGAACTTTTTTGCGCACGGTTCTGCGTATAATGCGAGTAAATTCGGTTTGGTCGGTTTCACGCAGGCGGTTATGTTGGATTTAAGAAAATACGGCATCAAAACCACGACAATTATGCCAGGTTCGGTCGCCACTTATTTTAATAATCATGTTCCGAATGACGCCGACGCATGGAAAATTCAACCTGAAGATTTAGGGCAAATGGTGATTGATTTATTGAGAATGAATCCGAGAACATTGCCAAGTAAAATCGAAGTTAGACCGTCGCAGACGGCGTAAATTCACTGTTCGATTGTTATCGCTCCTTCGTCGCTCATTGCTAAATTGTTAATCGTTCAAACGATAAAAACAAAGAAATAATGAGCCGAAAGCGATAGCAGTTTAACAATATTTCTATACTATTTTACATTTTTAATTGAACTATAGGGCAAACGCACCTAATTATTTTGCACAAAAAATTTATTTAAAATATTATTTTTTTTTGTATTAAAAATCCGTTGAAACGAGACAATATTTGGCGATTGAAAATTATTCTTCTTTTCCCCCGATATGAAATCGGGATTAACAACCTAATAAAGAGAAGCAATCCACGAGATCTCCCCGAGATTTCGGGGTAAACTGGGACAAGCAATCAAGGCTTAATTGATTTTTTAACGGTCGAAAGTATTGAAAAAGCTAAAATCAAAAATGCCAACCGAAAACACCAGCCAAAAATCACAAAAACATTTTGGCGTGTTTGCCCTTCTTGAACATAATTCACATCTAAAAAACCTTTTGAGTCAATTTGTGCGAAAGCACTCGCTTGAATCATTGCGAAAAGCAAAATATGGTTGATAATTTCATAAGATGACGATTTTAGTAAAAGTTTAGGCTTGAAAATCATCAAAAATCTAATTCTTTCCATTTACACTCCAACAAACGAAATTAAAGATTTAAGAGAATACAAAGGAAATAATATAAAAATCATAAAATTAAATAGGCTCTTGTTATTCATTTTTATATTGCAGAATAAATTTCAAAAATACGCTGATGCAGCTGATTTATTGGGGACAAAACCTGCAAATTGATTCAAAAAAGAGATTATTTCAATCGTGATGAAAACAAAGCGTTTGATTGGTTTTGGCTGTTATTTCAATAATGTAAAAATGAAACTATAAAACAATTTTGAATTCCCTTGTTTATACCATAAATTTGCACCGCAATTTTAGGATAATACCAAAAGAAAACCAGCGAATTTTCGCATTTCTTTAAAAGATAAAATAATTCAAAAAAATCACTTAAAAAATGGTTAAATTTTCAATTTCAAAAAATTAATATTCAAACCATTTTATTCAAAATTCAATCATCAGCTTTTAAACAACATGGCAAGAGAAATAGCATTACGTGATGCCCTTCGAGAGGCGATAACAGAAGAAATGCGTCGGGATGAGAGTGTCCTTATAATGGGTGAAGAAGTTGCTCAATACAATGGTGCTTATAAGGTTACCAAAGGAATGTTAGACGAATTCGGTGCAAAACGTGTGATTGATACACCGATTGCGGAATTAGGTTTTGCAGGTATTGCAGTAGGTGCAGCGATGAATGGCTTGCGTCCTATCGTAGAATTTATGACATGGAATTTTGCGATTTTAGCATTTGACCAAATCGTAAATCACGCAGCAAAATTCCACAGTATGTCTGCTGGTCAATTTTCATGTCCAATGGTTTTCCGTGGCCCTTCTGGTTCAGCGGGTCAGTTGGCTCAACAACATTCACAAATGTTTGAAAGTTGGATGGCAAATACCCCTGGTTTGAAAGTTGTTTCAGTAACGACTCCTTACGATGCTAAAGGTTTGATGAAATCTGCAATTCGTGACAACGATGTAGTTTGTTTTATGGAATCTGAAATCTTGTACGGTGATATGGGCGAAGTTCCGGAGGAAGAATATTTGATTCCAATCGGAAAAGCAGACGTGAAACGGGAAGGTGTCGATGTGACGATTGTGTCTTATAATAAAATGATAAAAGTGGCTTTGGCGGCTGCGGAAGAATTAGCAAAAGAAGGTATTTCTGCGGAAGTAATTGATTTGCGTACTATTCGTCCGTTGGATTTCAAAACGGTCGTAGAATCTGTTAAGAAAACGAATCGTTTGGTTGTCGTTGATGAATCTTGGCCTTTCGCAAGTGTTGCTTCGGAGGTTGGTTTTCAGGTTCAACAGTACGCTTTTGACTATTTGGACGCTCCAGTTCTTCGTGTAAATAGTGCAGATACTATGTTGCCTTACGCTCCCACTTATGTTGAGGCGTATTTACCGAATCCAGAAAGAGTCATCAAAGCAGTGAAAGCGGTGATGTATAAATAGATTTTTAGATTTTAGACCGCTTCGCTTTTAGATGTTAGACGTTTCGTAGTATTCTAATAGATTTAATACGATTTTGTCTATTCCTAAAATGGGGTTATAGGTAAAAGAAAAAGGAATCGGGGTATCAATTCATTTGATACTCCGTTTTTATTTTAAAAGATCTTACAATCAGATCATTTTGTAGATGCATGGCAATTCCTACAATAATGACGTGACGGTATTTCCTAACCCTGTCAGTACGGCTTCAGATGTGGTACATTTTCGATTTGATAAACCGATAAATGAAAAATCCTGCCCCGAAATCTCGCATACGCATCAACACTAAAATTTATAATACGTATTATGTTGACACCTAACATTTTATAATAATATACCGTTTTCCTAAAGTTGTAAAGTATTGCAAATAGCTATTCATAAAAATTGTTATTTCCGCTCTTTTGAAACCGTGTCGGTTTTGAAACCGACACGGTTTATTCCGACAGAAAAATAATCGTTTTTTAGTAATTTAAAACGCTGATTATTAATATTTTAAATATTACGAAATTTAGTGTTGATGCGTATTCGAGGTTTCGGGACATGCGGTACTGCCTTTGCCAACCGATGTGATGCAAATGAATGTTTCCGATTGGCACAGCGGAATGTATTTTTATGGGATTTATGTGGAAGGACAATTGGTGAAACAAGGACAGATTTTGGTTGAAAAATGACATTAAATAATTGATAATCGTAAATTTCAACTTTATAAAACCTTGCTTGGTAGTGGGTTCATGTACTGATATTCGTTTTAAACCTCACTATTCTTCTGAGGTTGTAAAAATTGCACCTTAAAAATCTGCGAAAATCTGCGTTTTTCTGTATCGTCTGCGTTCCTATAACATTTGAGCGATACCAACGATTACAACCTTAGAAGAGTAGCCATAAGTTTTTACAAAATATAATTCAATCGAAATACCTTAGGACTAAATCCCGTTTCTTTTTGAAATTGTTTAAAAAAATAAGATGGGTCATTATAACCGACATCAAAGCAAATTTGCATAATCGGCTCATCGGTTTCTAACAGCAAATTCATGGCTTTTTGTAAGCGAACTTGATTGACAATTTGCGAAAAAGTCTTGTTGGTTTTGCGTTTGATGAATTTACAAAACGCACTTTTACTCAAATTCACCAAACTTATCGCCTCATCTAAAGTCACTTCTTGATTAAAATTCTGATGGATATAATTGTAAATGGTTTGGATGCGATTGATTTCTTTTCGATTCGTTGCGGTATCAAAGTTATCATTAGAAAGGTATTCAAACTCTGTTGAATTCGCCAAATCGTTTAAAATTTCAAGGAGCAGTAAAAGGCGTTCAAAAGATTTTTTTTCTAATAAACCTTGCATTTTTTGCTGCGTTTTCCGCTTCGTTTCCCCAAAAAATTGCAACCCTCGATAGCTTTCTTCCAACATATTTTTTAGGGCAATGCACTCGGGCGTTTTCAGAAAATCAACACCTAAAAAATCTTCTTTCATTTGCACCACCATCTGTTCGGACGAATGCGGCGTAATCCAACAATGTGGAATATTTTTCCCTAAAAAAATCAATTCTCCAGGTTTATATTCTGTAATATTACTACCAATAAATCGTCTGCCCGTGCTTGTCTTCGTCCAAATTAATTCATATTCTGGATGATAATGATAAACCGATTTAAAATCCAATCGCTCCGCTCGTTCAATCGTTCGCACCAAAAACGAGTTCATTGGCTTGTTGCTAAGGTATTCTAATTCTGCTTTCATAAGGTAAATATAATCTTTTTTGAAGTCAAAAATTTAAAAAAAGAGGATATAGTCCATAAATTGGCAAACGAACCCCAATTTCAAAACCATTATATCCATTACATTTGTATCCATCAAATAACCAAATAAATATGAATCCTCAAACTGAACTACTCGAAAGAGCCAAAAGTGTACTTCAAAAAAATCTTAGAAACGGTTTTACGATACCGAGAGACAAACTTTATCCTTTTCAATGGAATTGGGATTCGGGTTTCGTGAGTATCGGTTTTGCGAATTACGACATCGACGCTGCCATTAATGAAATCAATTCGCTGCTGAGCGGACAATGGGAAAATGGTATGATTCCGCATATTATTTTTCATTCGGAAACGGAAAATACCTACTTTCCAAATTGGGATTTTTGGGACACGACCGTGAACGCTGGGGCTTCGCAAAAACCGAAAACTTCGGGTATTTCTCAACCGCCAGTTTTGGGTTTTGTCTTAGAAAATTTGTTACAAAAACATCCTGATAATCCTAAAGTTATTGATTTTGTCAAATATGCTTTCCCTAAAATCGTCCAATATCATAACTTTTGGTATCAATATCGTGACGCAAAAAAAGAAGGTTTAGTATTTATTTATCATCCTTGGGAATCGGGGCGAGATAACTCACCGATTTGGGACGATGCCTTGAATTTGATTGATTTAAAAAATGCAGATTTGCCAAAATATACTCGTCAAGACACGAAAATCTCTGATGCTAAAGAACGACCAACGACTCGACAATATGATGAATATGTTTATTTATTAGAATTAGGAAAACGCCATCAATACGATGGAAAAGGCATTGCCGAAGAGTCTGAATTTTTGATTCAAGATAGTTTGATTAATGCCGTTTTGATTCGCTCGAACGAAGCTTTAATTAACATTGGCAACCGATTTGGTTTTGATACCAAAAAGGTTGAAGAGTGGCAACAGCAAAGTATCCGAATGTTTAACGAAAAACTATGGAATGAAGATTTAGCCACTTATACGGGTTATGATTTGCGACAAGAAAAGGCGTTTCCGTATTGGGAAATCGGTGGTTTGACGGCTTTGTTTGCCAATATTCCCAACGCACATCAAGCCAAAAAAATGAAGGCTTATTTAAATAATTTGATTCAAAATAATTTTTTAATCGTGCCGAGTTTCGATGTCAATCATCCGTTATACGATTCCAAAAGATATTGGCGAGGACCAATTTGGCCTCAAATGAATTGGATGATTTACCACGGTTTGAAACAATATCAATTTGAAAATGAAGCGACTGCCGTCAAAGATAATTTTTTGGAATTGGTGCAAAAATTCGGTTTCCACGAATATTTTGAAGCCCAACGGCATTTGGTCGAAACCACAAATGGCGGCTACGGCGGCGATAATTTTTCGTGGACGGCTTCATCGGTTATTGATTTAATTTTGAATCCGTAGTTTTTTATTTTAATTCAGAAACCGTATCGGTTTTTAAAACCGACACAGTTTAAACCACCAAACCAACCAAATTATGAATACTTTAGACTACATTATCGTTGCCGTTTACCTCATCGGTTTTTTATTTTTAGGCAACTTATTTAAGAATAACAACACCTCCAAAGAGTACTTTTTGGGCGGACGTTCTTTGAGTTGGTTTCCATTGAGTCTTTCGACTATGGCGACCCAACTTTCAGCCATAAGTTTCATTTCCGCACCAGCTTTCGTCGGGCTAAAACTCAATGGCGGCATGCAATGGCTGACCTTTGAATTAGCCGTTCCGTTAGCGATGATTTTCATTTTACTTTTTCTATTTCCACCGTTATTTCGGTCGGGCGTGGTCAGTATTTACGAGTTTGTCGAGCAGCGATTTAACCGCTCAACTCGGATGATTTTGAGCATCGTTTTTCAAGTTAGTAAAGCATTAGGAACGGGTGTGATGGTTTATACATTGGCGTTTATTTTGCAAGCTGTTTTGAATATCGACTTTTTAGTCACCATTATTTTGATCAGTGTCATCACGATTGCGTACTCGTGGCAAGGCGGGATGAAAGCCGTAGTTTGGGGCGATGCGTTGCAAATGATAATTTTATTTATTGGTTTAATTGTTTGCTTTTTTTACGGTTGGCAATTGTTCACCGAGCTACCAGATGCGGCGCTTGACGCAAGTCGATTTGAAGTCGTGGATTACAATTGGGGATTCACCGAGGGCGAAACTTACGGCATCGTGCCAATGATAGTTGGCGGCTTCTTTTTATACGCTTCTTATTATGGTTGCGACCAAACACAAGCCCAACGTTTGCTTTCCGCAAAAGATGAAGGAACAGTCAAAAAGTTATTGTTGGCCAACGGTTTGCTGCGTTTTCCGGTAGTTTTATTGTATTCTGTTATGGGTTTGGTTATTGGGAGTTTGGCAATAAATACACCTGATTTTATGAATGCAATTGTCGAAATTACGAAACAACATTTCCCAGAAGAATACGCCAATAATGGCATCAAAGCCGATTTAATGATGCCAGTTTTTATTCTAAAATATTTACCACATGGCTTGATTGGTTTATTAATGATAGGGATTTTGTCGGCGGCAATGTCGTCATTGAGTTCCACGATAAACTCCTTGGCAGCGGTAAGCGTTGAGGATTTATTTAAGAAAAAAGCGGACGATTTGGACAGCAAAAAATACATGCGGTTTTCAAAAGGTGCGGTACTTTTTTGGGGCGTTGTCTGTATCGGTGCGGCGTATTTATTTGGCGGAAGCCATAGCCCTGTGATTGAAATTATCAACGCTATCGGTTCGGTTTTTTATGGCCCTATTTTAGCAACTTTCGTTTTAGCGATTTTTTCCAAAAAAGTTAATTCCGTTGGTATGAATGTCGGAATTATCGTTTCCGTAGCGATTAATTTACTGCTTTCAACCACGGTTCAAAAAATATTTGGTTTTGATTTAGGGATTCATGTCTTTTGGATGTGGTTGAATTTTACAGGATTTATCCTTGCCGTTATCATTGCTTATGCGGTCAGTATGTTTACGAAAAGTGACGATTTATCTGAAAAAATTAACATCGAATATTCATTAAAAGACATTAATATTTTTCAAAAAGTACCAATGATTTTGATTGGCTTTTTTGTGTTTATTATCGCTTTTAGCTTTTGGATTCCAACAATTTTAGAATGGTTTTAATTTTTCAAACATATTTTTCAAAATGATAAAAAAAAGGCAATATAAAAGCGATACACCTTAAAACAAAAATCATTATTTCAGCTAATTTTAAAAAAAGAGGGACAAATTATTGATTTATCGAATTAATTATTATATTTTTGGAAGGTAATAAGCGATAAGCTTGTTAAGGCGGCAGAAATTGCTGCACACAAAAAGGTTTTTGTGAGTGTTTGTTCATAGTTTTTGTTTTTTCATAAATCCCCGATACCCTTCGGGGATTTTTGTTTTTTAGGGGTCGGACGCTTTCGGAGCGTTCGACCCCTAAATTGTTCGATAGATTTTCATTAATTCTCAATCCGATATTCCTCCCTTATTTTTACTTTTTAGATATAACATCGTAGCTTTGATTTTTTATTGAATAATAGACGTCAAATAAGAAATTCTGATTTAAAATTCCTTGTTTGATATCTGATATGCTAACAGCTATGGTACAAAATGAAAAAATCGCAGCAATGCGAGAAGATTATCAAAAAGATACTTTGGAAATTACGGACGTTGCGAAAAATCCGTTGGAACAATTTGCTGCTTGGTTCAAAAATGCAAGCGATACCACCGAGTTAGAACCTAACGTGATGACTTTATCAACCATTTCAAAAACTGGTTTCCCGTCGGCTCGAATTGTTTTATTAAAAGGTGTAGAGGATGATAAATTTGTTTTTTATACCAATTATAACAGTCGAAAAGGCGAAGAAATGGCGGAAAATCCGAATGTCGCTTTGACATTTTGTTGGTTGAGTATGCAGCGACAAATTCGCATCGAAGGCAAGGTTTCAAAAATTAGTGCGGAGACCTCGACGGCTTATTTTCAAAGTCGCCCAAAAGGTAGCCAAATTGGTGCTTGGACTTCTCCACAAAGTTTGGTGATTGAGGATAGAACAATTCTCGAAAATCGAAAATTAGAATTAGAAGAACAATATAAAGATGCGGACGTTTTACCTCGACCCGAACATTGGGGCGGCTATCAAGTTGAGCCCACAATGATTGAGTTTTGGCAGGGTCGGACGAGCCGTTTGCATGACAGAATTCGCTTTACGAAAGTAGGCGAAACGTGGAAAATTGAGCGGTTAGCACCTTGACGAATACCAAATAACCAATAACGAATCACGAATACCAAATCACGAATAATGATTTTAAAAAAATATTTTCCGGAACTAACGGAAAAAAAATTGGCTCAATTGGCTCAATTGGCGAGTTTATATAAGGAGTGGAACGATAAAATTAATGTGATTTCTCGCAAGGATATTGATAATGTCATTGAACACCATATTTTACATTCGTTGGCGATTGCGAAAACGATTAAATTTGAGCCAGGAACGGACGTTTTGGATTTGGGAACTGGTGGTGGTTTGCCGGGAATTCCTTTGGCAATTTATTTTGAAAATGCTTTTTTTACGCTAATTGATAGCCGAAAAAAGAAGGCTTTTGTTACACAAGAAATTGTGAAAGCATTGGAATTACCAAATTGTAGAGCATTACAACAACGGGCGGAAGAATATAAAGAGCAGTTCGATTTTGTGGTTTGTCGAGCAGTCGCACCGATTGATAAATTGCGAGAATGGACTCGTCATTTGATTAAAGACGAAAATATGAATTCCATTCCAAATGGTATTTTTGCTCTAAAAGGTGGCAATCCTGAAAGCGAAATCAAATTATTGGAAAAAAACGAGTATGTCGATATTTTTGATTTAAAGGACTATTTTGATTTAGAATTTTATAAAGAAAAGTATTTAATGTACGTTCAAGCGTAAGCGAGTTGGCAGTTTTTAGTCCGCAGTTTGCAATATCGTACTAACAAAAAGCCCCGATGGGGCGAGAATAATAGTACATGGTAATCACCGAGTTTTAGAAACAGGCTGCCGTGTGAAAAAGCAAAAAAATGGAAAAGAAAGTAACGCAAAAAGTATTTTTTGATATCACGATTGGTAATGAAAAAGCAGGAAGAATTGTGATTGGATTGTTCGGTGATGTTGTGCCGAAAACGGTTAAAAACTTTTATGAATTGTGCACACATGAGCATGGTTTTGGCTATAAAGGTTCGCAGTTTCACCGAGTGATTAGAGAGTTTATGATACAAGGTGGAGATTTTACATCTGGCGACGGAAGGGGTGGAAAATCAGTTTATGGGGATCGTTTTGATGATGAAAATTTTGCATTGAAACACGAAGAACCAGGGTTTTTGTCTATGGCAAATGCGGGTCCAGATACCAATGGATCACAGTTTTTCATTACGACTATTACAACAGGTTGGTTGGATAATCGTCACGTTGTTTTCGGTCAAGTTTTGGAAGGAATGGACATAGTTAAAACTATCGAAAATTCAGAAACAAATCGTAGTGATAGACCAGTAGCAGCGGTAGCAATTGCAGATTGTGGTGCATTACCAGCTGAGTAATTAGGCATTTTTAATTAAAAATTAGGAATTAGGAATGTCGTTTGGACGTAAAAAAATGTTAAAACGAAAATTCCTAATTTCTAATTCCCAATTAGACTTTCCCTCCTACAACAATTACAATTTCTCCTTTCACTTTATCCGAATTTTCCTCGTAATATTTGATTAACTCCTCCAAAGTATTGGTATAAACATCTTCGTAAAATTTAGAAATTTCACGGCAAACACAAGCCATTCTATCTGTTCCACAAAACTCCGCTAACTGTTTCAGGCACTTGATTAAACGATAAGGTGATTCGTAAAGTACAAAGGTAATTGGTAATTCTGCTAAGTATTTCAGGCGAGTTTGACGACCTTTTTTATGCGGTAAAAACCCTTCAAAATAAAACTTATCCGCAGGCAAACCAGAGGCAACCAACGCAGGAACGAAAGCCGTTGCACCAGGCAAACATTCGACCTTGATGTGTCGCTTGACACATTCCCGAACCAACAAAAAGCCAGGATCAGAAATAGCAGGCGTACCAGCGTCAGAAATCAAAGCGATCTCAGAACCACTTTGCAAAAGATTGATAATATTTTCCAACACCTTATGCTCATTGTGTTGATGATACGACTTTAGCGGCGTGTCGATTTCGTAGTGCGTCATTAATCTTTTGGAAGTCCGAGTGTCTTCTGCCAAAATCAAATTCGCTTCCTTCAAAACCCGAATCGCACGAAAAGTCATGTCCTCCAAATTACCAATTGGTGTCGGAACGATGTATAACATAGGATGTTAAATATTAAATATGAAGTATTAAATATTATCGAAAATCGAGAAGGGTCGGACGCTTTAAAAGCGTCCGACCCTTATGTTTACTGGTGTTTACTTAATCGTGTACGTATAAAATTCCATAACAGGATTATGCAATAATTTTTCGCACGCTTCTTCAACGACTGCTTTCGCTGCCGCTTCGTCCACTGCTTCTACCGTCAAAACGATATGTTTTCCGATACGAACACCTTTAATAGCGTCCAAATGTAAATTTTTCAATCCTTTCTCAACCGCTTTTCCTTGCGGATCTAATAATTCCTTTAATGGAGAAACCTCAACTTGTGCTGTAAAAGTCATTTTTTTATTTTTGTTAATTATGATTATAATTTTTTTATTTTTGTTAATAACGAATATTTTATACCGTTTTAAGCGATTTTATTCTTGAATAAGATTGAAAGTAAAACGTAAATAAAAAATCCAATTCCGAAAATTGACCAACCGATGAACGGCATTAATCCAAAACAAATAATTAAATACAAATAACGAAATTCATTACCTTGCCATTTGAAATCTTTCATTTTGAAGCTAAACATCATCCAATTTGAATTCAATAAATACGATGAAAGCAAAGCCAAAATGATTAAAACTGGTGTCGTCAAAAGTTCTTTTAAACCTAATTCGTCAAAATGCCAAATTAATAATAAACCAACGGTAAACGCTGCATTTGCAGGTGTTGGAACGCCGATAAAATTAGTCGTTTGTCGAGTATCGAGGTTGAATTTTGCCAATCGGAACGCTGACGCTGCCGCAACAATAAAACCGATATACGCCAAATATTCAGGTTGTCCGTCCAATGATTCGGAAATCAAGTGAAACATGATAAACCCCGGCAACGCACCGAAAGTCAGCATATCCGCTAAGGAATCCAACTCTTTCCCCAATTCCGATTTTACATTCAGTAAACGAGCCGCCAAACCATCGCCCAAATCGAGCCAACCGGCAATAAAAGCGAACCAAAAAACCATCATATAATTTTCTGCGAAAAGACTATTAATAGCCAAACAGCCACAAATGACGTTTCCTAAAGTAATTACATTTGGTATGTTCTGTTTTATTGACATTGGTTTATTTTTGTTAATTTGAATCGGCAAAGATAACATTTCAAGTTGCCAAACATTTAAAGTTTTTGGATTTTTTATAATATAATAAGGTGTCTCTTTTTTTATAATTCAAGGGATGCTTAGAATTAGTTTAAAGATCTTTCATGAATCCCTTTTTTATCTTTTGTATCTTTATAATTCAAAAAAAATATAAGATTTGTAGTTTATAATTTATAATTATCTAAAATCAACATTCAATAGTTCATAAAATTTGAAACTACATATAAAACACTTACCTTGTATTAGTTAAACTTAAATAAAAACCCAGATAGGATAAATACTAAAGTAATGGTAAGAACTTTAAAGGTCGGTACATTCAACGTATTAAACTTGGTGAATCCAAACGAAAAATATTATGGAAATCGAGCCTATTCAGAATCCGATTTTAATAAAAAAATAGCGTGGCAAGGGCAACAATTGGATAAAATGAGAGCCGATATTGTGGGTTTTCAAGAAGTTTTTCACGGTGAAGCCTTGCGAAAAATGGTTAATAATTCAGCGTATTTGAAGGGTTCTTACATCGTCGCAGCTAACCCTAACGGACAATCGCCTGCAGTTGCTTTGTCTTCAAAATATCCAATTTTGGAAACTCAAATCTTTGAGGACTTACCAGAATTAGATATTGAAGGTAATATAATCCCCATTACTAAATTTTCAAAGCCAGTTTTGAAAGTGGTAATTGAAATTGAACCCAAAAAACGGGTTACCGTTTTTGTCGCACATTTGAAATCAAAACGCCCAACTTTTGGCAATAAAGTAGATAAAAGTAATCCTATCGAACAAGCAAAAGGTGCGGCTCGATCATTGATTCGCCGTTCGGTTGAGGCTTGTGGTTTACGAGAAATTTTGGTACGACACGCCGAACGCAACACTGATCCAGTCATTATTATGGGTGATTTGAACGATACGAGTTTGGCAGTTGCGACTCGTGTGATTTCGGGCGAACCGCCAATGCGATATTTGAAATTTGAGGACAAAAAAAAGGCATGGGACGTACTTTTTTATCATGCTAAAGATATTCAAGCTCGAAAATCATATCAGGATTTTTATTATACCCACATTCATAATGGGCATTACGAAGCCCTCGACCACATTATGGTTAGTCAAGAATTGGTTGCTGAAAATCCAAACGCCATCGGACAAATCCGAAATGTCGCTATTTTTAACGATCATCTTATTGATGAAACGCTTTCCGAAGACTCAATTCCTTGTTGGCAATCTGATCATGGGCAGGTTGTGGCAACTATTGAGTTTAAAGTGACAAAAGACGAGAAAACGAACGCTTCGCTTGACGAAAGGCGAAAAAAGCTAAAAAAATATTAGCTAAAAAAAATGAAATATGGGACAGTTTAAGAATATTTATGTTTGACAAAATGCCGTAAATTTGGCTGCTTCTGTTTATAAAATGACG
>Ga0222647_1000246_pt1 | contig 28940 bp, 17 predicted proteins | sample AntAcemetagen333_FD_179864 | JGI IMG/M metagenome (GOLD analysis project Ga0222647, IMG submission 179864) | Saline water microbial communities from Ace Lake, Antarctica - #333 | ecosystem: Environmental > Aquatic > Non-marine Saline and Alkaline > Saline | place: Antarctica: Ace Lake...
TCTAAAGGTAAAAGCGTATAGTTTTCTTCAAAAACGTAATCTGCCCAACCTGTTCGTACTGCTACTTCTTCGGCTAATGTTCCGCCTTTTACGAAAAGTAAATAATCGTCACCATTTTCGTTTATATCCGTATCTGTATTTCCTGTTCCGATCGAAACTTTACCATCGCCATGTATGCGTAACCGTACATTATCAGCCGTCTGTGTCGGAGTCATCATGTTACTTGCAGCCGTTGCGCGAGTAATAAAAAATAAATTGCCTTTATCATCGCCTTGAATAATTGCACCGCCGTTATTCGTGGAGTTGCCTGTAAAAGCCCACCATTGCGATAAAGATTACCACTGATTGAACCTGAGCCATTCCATTGTTGTCCAAAAACGTTTGTCGCAGCAAAAAAGCTGCACAGCATTAGCAATAATGATAATTTTTTCATCGCCGAGTTCTCCCCGAGATTTCGGGGTAAACTGGGACAAGTTAAGTTTAAAAATTATTTTAAGTGTTAAATAATAAATCGGGCTATTGAAGACTCCACTCTTCTTTAGCCCTTGTTTTTTATAGCTAACATTTCTACTTTCCTCTTTTTTCTTTCAAAAAAGACAGTATAAAAAAGCATAACAATACAGTTACAAGAAAATCTTGTATTCGTTATACTCCCAAACTTGATACTTTTGCTCTCAAATCTTATGCTTACAAAGGGAAATTTTCCAACAAAAACAATCGATTGCTTGGATTGCTTACCTTTGTAATCCTGTGCAAAATAAAGTAGTTTTTTTTAAAAATGCAAATAAATTTTTAATAATTTTTAATAAAAAATCTTTATTGAAAATCGCTTAAATTTCAAGTATAAGGAATGATTTTTGAGGGGTAATAAAAATAAAAAGCCGCTCGAAAAATGTTTTTTTGAGCGGCTTTTTTTGTATTTTATTTGTTTTATTGTTTCATTATTTTTATCGTCTGTACATTATCATCTGTTTGTAATCGCACATAATAAATACCACTTTCCAACCCACTACCATCGATTTGATACTGATGTTTACCTCCAACTAAGTTATCGTTTGCAATAACTGTTTCTACTACTCTTCCTAAAGCATCGAACACCATCAAACTTGTTGTACTTTCATTTTCTAATTCAAATTCTATGTTGAAAGTGTTGGTGAAAGGGTTTGGTGTTGTTTGGAAAGCTACTGGTGTATAAGGTTTATCAAGTTTTGGTACATCATCAACTAACTGTGTATGTTTTGATTGATTTGCTTTATAATTATTGCTCTTACAAAAATTCTCAACTTTTGTTCGACTAACAGGATTAAGCTGCGTACAATCATTCGGATAAAAACCTTGCATCAACCGAATACCTGAACCAATATTACCATTTTTCACAATAATCTCTGGTGCAATAATTTCAACATTTACACCTGCCGCTGCTGTCAAATCGGCATCAATTATGATTTTCTCCCAAGCAAATATGGTTGTATTTGTAGTGAAATTTTGATTTGTACTTAATTCTAATTCAGTTGGTATTGGTGTTCCATTATTTGAAATTGGTGCTGGAATTTGTGCAAAAGGGGTTGTTATTATCTTAGTAGGATAAGTAACAATCTGTACCGCTCTATTTTTTGTGCCGCTTCTTCCAATTTGGTTAAAAGCATAACTAATTACTAATTTTATATTGACAGCGACAATTGTGTAATCTCCAAAATTTGTAAAATAAGGAAACCTATCACGTTCCTCTCTACTTAAAAACTTTAGCTGCATATTTAAATCCGATAAACAACTTAATGGTACAAATTCACTATTAAAAATGATTCGTTCGGCGGTTTCCTCTACATCAGCGAAGTTTACATTATAAAATTCATCTTTTAATAAACTTGGAGCGCCTGATTTGATTGCGATGATTTCCAAACCTGCAAATATGACCGTTTCTTCTTCACTCACACCTGCCGCAGGATTAAAGACATAGTCAAAAGTGAAAGCATCAAAAGAAATTCTATCTGTATATCTTGTACGATAAACTTGAAGATGACCGCTATTGCTAATGGATTGTTCTCTTCCTATTTTTACTTCGGGTGTTTTTAAAACCGCTATTCGCCCAAGTACATTATCATATTTTGGATAAAAATTACTATTAATAATAGGCGTAGTACTCGCCCCTCCGGGTATAGCCATAAGAATACCTGTACTTTGTGGTTGATTAGTATTTAATGTACCATTAATTGTTAATGCACCGAAATTTACTCCGACACTACCAATCTTATTTATGGCTGAATTTGCTGCCCCTGTTGCCGCACTTTTTTCAGCACTCACCTTATAACTGAAAAAATCCGAGAAAGGACTTAATCCTTTGGCGATGTCAGCAGTTGCTTTAAATGCGGTAACAGTAGCTTTATTTGCTGCTGCACTTGCTGTTGAAAGTGCTTTTGCTGCTTGAATTGCTTCGGCGGTAGCACCAGCAGCAATTACTGGTACAGCACCTCCTCCTGTACCTACAATGACTGCCGTAACGGTTGCTGCTGCTGCTATGAGCGAAAGAGCTTGTTTAGCTTTTGCTAAATTTGCCAATTTTTTATTATAACTGGCACTACTTGATTTTAATTTTTCGTACTCCAGTATTAATTCGTCAATACTTTCAAATATCAATGTACCTGCTGTAATATTGCCATCCTTTAATGTTCCTGATAGCAAAAATTGTCCTACATCTAAATTATCTTTAGTACCATCAGCAATAGTAGCAATATTTGTATTCATTGATAAAAGTGTTCCTTTTAAGTCAATAGTTTGTTGTAGAACCAATGAAAAAGTCGTTTTTAATTTAGCTAAGTTAGCTTTGAAGCATACACAAGGGTCGTATTCCACAGGAAAATCAGCGATCATAAAGTGAAAATCGTTCGTTGCCATAGGAACAGAAACAAAAACTGTCTTTTCAGATTCCCTATCTAAAGGCTGTGCAATAGCTCCCGAAGGGTGCAACATCGCATTAGTATTTATTGAACTTTGCGGAAAACCTAATTTTACGGCAACAGTAGTAAAAGCGGCAGCAGAAGACTCTTCCATTGCAAATAAAACTCGAATTATGGATGAATACTTATTGTAAAGCGTAAAATAAATCACATCGGTTTGATTCGTGCTTGTGATGTTTTCGTTTAACAATTCCCAGCCATCTTCGACATAATAATCTTTGATATCTGTGTCCGTAGATAATTTATTAAAGAAATTAATATTAGTTGTACTCTCAAAAGGCGATTGAACATCTAATAACACATAGTTACCAGGGTAGTAATATGGCGTTTGCCAATTAAAATTATTAAAATAAGGTGAAGATTGGACATTCCCAACTTCCTTATTAAAAGGATTTTGAGGGTCAGTAGATACCTCAAGTGGAGGACATTGCCCCACAATAATATTGCAGTACAAAAGACTGCAAAGCGTTATCAATAATATATTTTTCATTTGCTTAATTTTAAAATTTGAAATAATTTACTTTTTACGCCCAGTGAATATATATTTCGCAGACTTCTTATAATCAGGAGCAAGCCATTGTGTCCACTCTATTCTTAAATTTCCTGTTTCATCTATATTTCCATATACTCCTTGAGGACCAGAAAGATTAATACGCTGACACGTTGCATAATTTGGAGAAATAAAATCCCATATATAAAAGTTATTGTAGAATATCCCACCAGCAGTTTGTTGCAAAAAGCAAGTACCATTCCCTTCATTATCTAAATTTTTGAACCTTAATTGATAATAGGAAAACTCCCACGGTTGACCATATTGTGCAATCGTATCAGAAATTTCAATTTCATAAATATCATCAGGTTTTGCTTCCAAACTGCCAACCCATGTACCCATAAAGTTTTTATGTGCAACTTCATGTCTGCTCACGAAATAAATGTACTTTGTTAAAGTATCAATACCGTTATCCGTTGAAAAACAAGCTGTATTCGGTGTTCGAGTCACGATAAGTCGTATAGGAAGCGGACGATTAAACAAACTTGCAGAATCATTACCGAAATTAAGACTGAACTCTTGTTCTGTAAATGTCCTATCGTCATCACCAATTTTCCATTCATAAGATAAAGCATCTTCTTGTAATGCTTTAAAAACGATAGAACTACCAAGATAAAAAGTATCTTCTTGTGATGTAATTGTTTCATATTTATCGCTGAGTACAACACAAGCTGTTTGAAAATCGGCACTTGTTATTTTTTGGTCGTGACAAGGATTGTAGTTAGCACAAAGCGGATTTGTGAAGTCCGTACAATCGGGTTCGTCTTTGCTACAACTCGAAATCAAGATTACACCAAATGCCAAAAGCGTTATCAATAATATATTTTTCATTTGCTTAATTTTAAAATTTGAAATAATTTACTTTTTACGCCCAGTGAATATATATTTCGCAGACTTCTTATAATCAGGAGCAAGCCATTGTGTCCACTCTATTCTTAAGTTTCCTGCTTCATCAATGTTTCCATATAAATCCAAAGGAGTAGCAATATTAATCCGTTGACAAGCAATGTAATTTGGCGTAATAAAATCACTCATATAGAAATTGTTATAAAACAGTCCTGCATAATTCTTGAAAAGGCAAGTACCATCTCCTTCATTGTCCAAATTTTGGAGACTTAATTTATAATAGGAAGTTTCCCACGGCAGACTATACTGGTCTATTTCTTCAGAAATTTCAATTTCATAAATGTCATCAGGTTTTGCCTCCAAACTGCCTACCCATGTACCCACAAATTTTTTGTGTGTGACCTCATGTCTGCTAACGAAATAAATGTACTTTGTCAAGGTATCTATTCCGTCATCTGTCGGGAAACAAGCCGTGTTTGGCGTTCTTGTTACGATAAGTTGTATTGGTACAGGACGATTAAATAAACTCACCGAATCCGAAGGATTGAAATCAAGGCTAAACTCTTGTTTCGTAAATGTCCTATCATCATCACCAATTTTCCATTTATAAGATAAAGCATCTTCTTGTAATGCTTTAAAAACGATAGAACTACCAAGATAAAAAGTATCTTCTTGTGATGTAATTGTTTTATATTTATCTCTGCGTACAACACAAGCTGTTTGAAAATCGGCACTTGTTATTTTTTGGTCGTGACAAGGATTGTAGTTAGCACAAAGCGGATTTGTGAAGTCCGTACAATCGGGTTCGTCTTTGCTACAACTCGAAATCAAAGCTACGAATATGCTCAAAATCAAAAAGAAGTTATTTTTCATAAGAATTTTATTTTATAGTTTAAGCAGCCATTTGAGTCATCAAATGACTGCTTTTACAATTGTCTATTTTAAGTCTTCTATATCCTGCTTTAAACTGCTTTGCTTGAAATTCATCAGCTGTTTTAAATCCTTTCCATACTTTTTGAAAGTTAGTATTCGCATTGACTAATGCTTTTCCACCAATCGAAAAAGCGTTACCAGCCTCATCTTTTACTGTTCCCTTGTTTTGAACAGATACTATATCTCCATTTGTTTGTCCTTTAAGATTAATCGTAGCTTCGTCTATTAACCATACTTCTAATTTTAATGTCGATTCAAAATCGCAAGTACAAGGGTCATAATTCATGAAGAAGTCTGTATAAAACCATTTACCCTTTGTATTAATAAAAGCCGTAGGAGAATTTAAGTTAGGATTTGCAAAGAATTGATTTAAAGGTAATAAGGTATTATGATCATTAATTAACGATGTTTGTATTAGCCCCGTTCCACTTTCAAAATATAATTTAATTTGAGCCATGCTATAACCTCCGTATATCTGTTCGATACGTGCGAATACTCTCATTATACCTGTATAACGATTATACAATATAAAAATTGGATTTGTAGCTTCCTGCTCAGGTACGTGTTGTAATTCATAAGCCTCGGTAACAGGATCAACAATAGGATTACCATTATTATCCAATAATATTTGAGTCCCAAAATCATAAAAAAAAAGTTCCCAGCCATCTTCAGGGTCTTTATCTTGCGACTCATGAAAATGTGTCATATCAGGATTACCATTTATCTGAAAAAACGGCAAACTTCCTTGTCCCCAACTTCCTAAATTATAGAAGTCAAATGTTTGAGCTGTCCAATCAAAATCAAGGTTGATATGATTAGGGTCTTGTTCATTTTGTGCTGTTGTAGGATGTGTAGAAAAAGTGTAATCGTCACAATCCTGCCCATAAGCTGTTATCGAAATGCTTACAGCTATGATAAATAATATATGTTTCATTTTATAATTTTTAAGTTGTTAATAAAATATCATCTGCGAACTCCATGAAAGATTTCATAGATATAAACATAATTTGGCCATACAGAATTTGGATCAATATAATTGAAAGGTATCGTGACACTGTTAAAGTAATCACCTGCAAACACATATCCTCTAACTTGCTTACAGCCATCACCTGTATAACCTAATCCATTTATGTATAAGGCACGATACGCTTCTGATATCTGTAATACATCAACATAATTAGTATTACATCCCTTATTAATATTAAATACAAAGTATTTTTTATCCGAAGGATCAGTAGGATCGCCCTGCCATTTTAATTCATACTCTACATTTACAGTAAATGTATCCTCAGGATTAGAAGCTAAATAGCCATGATAATCACCTATGATAGGATGATTATCACCCAAATCACCTAACCTTGTGAAATACTTAACTAAAGTATCCAAACCATCATCATTAGGAAAACAACCTTTATTCGGTGTCCGTTCTACCATTAGTGTAATTTTGTATGTTCCCGTATCTCGAAAAATTAAAGTAAACTGTTCATCTGTCCATTCTCGAGGGTCATCTCCAATTAACCATTTAACCTTATCATACTCCTCTTCTGCCTTGAAAGTAACATGAAGGTTTAATACCGTATCTGTTTGTATCAACGTATCACCGATACCTTCATAAAAGTTGAAGTTTGCTTTTACTTCTGCTACTTCATAACAAGGGTCATAATTACTACATTTAGAATCAGTCGGGTCATCACAATCACACCCCATAATAAAAATAACACCGCTTAAAAGTAGAAATAGGATTTGCCATTTATTTTTCATAATCATTTATTTTAGAGCAGTCATTTGACAAATCAAATGACTGCCATCTTATACTTATTGTCTTTTGGCTATCTCTTCCTTCAAGCGTTCAACTTGTACAGATAACTCTTCATTCTCCGCCTTCAAAGCTTTCATTTCCTTATTCAACTCAATCAAATGCAAATAAATCTCTTCGATTTTTTCTTGTTGATTGACCGTTGCTTCTCCTAATTTTACGGTTCCGTTAAGGTCGGCAGCAGAAGGCGTATTATGTAAATGTCCGTTTTTTAAAATGTGGGTTTCGACTTGTTCTAAAGATAAAAGCGTATAGTTCTCATCAAACACATAATCCGCCCAACCTGTTCGTACGGCTACTTCTTCTGCTAATGTTCCGCCTTTTACGAAAAGTAAATAATCGTCACCATTTTCGTTTATATCCGTATCTGTATTTCCTATTCCGATCGAAACTTTACCATCGCCATGTATGCGTAAACGAACATTATCAGCCGTCTGTGTCGGAGTCATCACATTACTTGCAGCCGTTGCGCGAGTAATAAAAAATAAATTGCCTTTATCATCGCCTTGAATAATTGCACCGCCGTTATTCGTGGAGTTGCCTGTAAAAGCCCAAACTCCTGAAGTAATAGGTCTTGCACCGAAAGCAAGATATTGTCCTAAATTTCCTGAAGGCGCATTTTGAGAACCTAATTCAAGTTGATTTTCAAGACTACCCACTTTTAAGGTATTTCCCCGATAACTTAATATCTCTGTGCCAATCGACATTCGGCTTGTCATATTAGATGTACTCGTTCCAGATGCGAAATCTAAAGAAGTTCCTGAATTAATGTCCCAATAATTATGAGAGCTTCCATTCGCAGAGGCTGTTTGTAGCCTCAAATTTGTAGGAGTGTAAGAATACATACTTCCATCTAAATTTAATCCTGAAACAGTTTCACTTTCAGATGTAATAATGCGGTGGGTGTACTTAATCCAATTCCTACATTACCATCCCGATGAGTATTCCCCGTTAATGATGAGCCGCTCCATGGATTTTGTCCAAAAACACTTGTCGCAGCAAAAAAACCGCAGATAATTACCAATAAAGATAATTTTTTCATACCTTAATTTTGTTTATTAATATAATTAATGAATAAGGGCTTTTATAGGACGAGTTTAGACGCACTTCCTCATTAGCCCTTTTTTATGTTAATACATCTCTTTTTATTAAAAAAAAGACGATATAAAAAAGCACAGTAATTTTATTACAAATAAAATATAGTATTTTATTTGTAATAAAGTAATCTCCCAACTTCTAATTTCGCTCTCTGTAATTTCCACAAAAGGTAAGGGTATCTTCGGGTATCTTCCCTTTTGTATAGATACAAGTTAGAATTAAAAAATTAAAAAGACAAAAAAAACAGAAGATATTTTGTGTTAAAATATTAAGTTATAAAATGTTGTAATATATGAAATTCGATGATTCGATTGAAGTTTTTATCGGATTATGGAAATTGATTCATTTCAAGTACTTGTGCCGAGAACTTGGTATTTGGATAAAATAGAAAAGCCGCTCGAAAAATGTTTTTGAGCGGCTTTTTTTGGTTGTTTTACTTAAACTCAATTTCTTTAATTTCTACTTTCTCCAAAGTATAAGTTGGTGCAGGGTTACCTGGCCAAGGGTCAGGACTTGCACCTCTTGTCCATGAACAATCACAAAAGTCATCTGTACGTTTAAAGCTAACGATTACATTAGAATTTGTATAGGTTTTGAACTCTTCCGGAAGATTTATAGGAACATAACGAGTTTCTTCATTAAACTCATTTTTTAGATTCAAGATGTAATAACATTCTTCTGTATTTCCAAACTCCATAACAGATGCTTCTATCCCTGTTGCTCGTTTTTCGCAGTTGGTTAAACTTATTATCATTCCTAAGGATACAATTAACCAAATTATTCTTTTCATAGTTTAATTATTTTAAATGTTTTTATTTTGCTACCCATAGTGATTGTTATAAAAAATGTACCGTTTGATAAGTTTCCCAAAGATACTTGCTCAATAATTATATCGTCATTTACTACGATAATTCTTTGCTGTAATAATTGTCCCTTAAAACTATAGACTTCTATCAAAATTTCTTCTTGAACTGCAACACCTTTAATGGTAAGTGTTAAATTATCAATAACTGGGTTTGGAAAATAAGTAATAGCTATATTATTAACTTTTCTATCAAAGCCATTATCCCCCTCACCAGCAATATCAAAATCGGAATCTAATTCATCTAATTCACCACAGGTTGTTACTTCTGCAATTACAGCTTTAAAATTAGCTTCTCTTTGTACCGTAAACCCCGGGGTTAATTTTATGGAATTCCCCGCAGTAAATTGTAATGATTTTTCTGTCAAAACAACTACATTATTGATAGTATTGATATTATTTAAAGATACAATATTACCTTCATCAATAGGTATTAAAGTTAAATCATCGCTATCTACATTTACTAAACTATTAGGTTGACGAAATGACATTACGTTATCAAATTGTTGCTCGATTACTCTTGCATTATCATTTGTCCCTGTTGTGCCTGTCGGGTTTCCACCAAAGTTAATATTAGGATTAGAGAAATGCACTTCCCTATCACAAGTAGCTCCGACATCAAGACAAGCACTATTAAAAGCCATTATTGTTCTAAACCCCTCTACTGGATTAGTAAAACCATGTCCAAAACTAAATGGAACATTATTCGGGTCTGCAAATTCATCATGCCTACATCCGATTAAATGTCCAATTTCGTGAGCATAAGTAATATTATCAACAGCACATTCCCAATCTACAACGCAAAAACCTAATTGAGAAGAAGATTTTACTGAGGCTGCTACTCCGCAAGCACTCTCCCACCAATTACTACCTTGTACAATATCCTCTATTAAAACACAAATATCAGCATCATAAGTATTTCTCAAAGTCTGTACACCATCTATAAATCCGTCAAATGGTGTTCTAAAGTTAGTAACATCCTCAGTAGCATTAACAGCACCACTCGTTGTAGAAGTATTACTTTCTGTATAATTTGTTTTTCCGATATATACCAATTCTACTTCTTCATTGATATCACTGTTCATAAAAGCCATATTCATCTGGTCGTTTGCGAGTTGAATAGTATTTACTATATTACTTGCCCCATCTTCTGCTGCTTGCGTATATAAGGCAATAATCCTCAACTTACAAGGAACAGGAGGGTTGTTTTTTGAATTAACATCATTAATTTGATTATTAATTTTTAATGGTTGTTTTTGTAATAACTTGTCATTAAAGTCATTTACACATGTTCCATATAAACTTTGTTCTACTTGTCTTATTATTATATGGCTATTGATTGTCTCAATAATAAACATTCCTTGTGGAGATTTTAACATTCCTTGTATGTCATCATTTAAGACTGTAAGAATAAAAGAGCTTTCATCATTAGCACTTTTAGCAAACCAACTATAATTTTTCAATCCACGAATTTTTAGTTTTTTTTCATAAACAGTTAAACGGTATCCAAAAATTTCAAGCACAGCTTTTTCATTAAGAATAGCATCCGTATCTATACTTATTAATTCATACCTAACAATACCTATTCTTTTTTCAATTATATTATCAATAGTTGATTTATCAACTATTTCATCAGTTGTTTTAATTAAGGTTTTAGTTTGTGCATTTAAGAGTAATGCACTTGAAATAAAAATTACACATATTATGAATTGTTTCATGAAAATCAAATTGAAATAAAACAGATTTGACAAGTTCTCCAAATCTGTTTTATTGTTAAGAAAGATTATTTTTTAAGTTCATTATTCATTTTCCCCAATAACACCTGCATTTCTGCCATCTGCTTTTTCAAGATATCAATTTCAGCATTAGCAGCTTTCAAATCGTCTATTTCAGCCTCCTGTTCTAAAGTATAAAGTGTCAACTCCTCTACCTTTTCCAATAATTTTAAGCTCAATTCTTTCAAAGGAATACGTCCATAGGCTTCGTACTCTTCTGCAGATTTAATATTCGGCAAGTGATGATTTAAGTCAATAAATTTTTGTAATTCAGTTAATGGCATTAACTCATAATCATCTGCAAAAACATAATCAGGAATTACATCTAAATTCACTTCAATTTCCCTTGCATGAATACGTCCATCATTGTACAACACTAACTCATTATTTAATCCATCAACAAGAACAATTTTTCCATTAATAACGGTCAAATCACCTTGGCTAACAGTTGCATTTCCTGCCCCTATAAAAAAATCCCCATTCGATAAAACTAAATCTCCATCAGCAACATGTAATTTTCCGATAGGTGTAGTTGTCCCTATACCCACATCTCCACTACCACCAACAAATAACCGTACATTATCAGCCGTCTGTGTCGGAGTCATCATGTTACTTGCAGCCTTTCCACGAGTGATAAAGAATAAATTTCCATTATCATCACCATGAATAATTGCACCGCCGTTATTCGTGGAGTTTCCTGTGAAAGACCATGCACTTGCTCCCCCTATATTCCTTGCACCAAAAGCCAAATAATGCCCTGCATTACTTGTAGGACTCGTTGCAACACCTAAATTGTATTGATTTTCGCCTGTACCAATTCTGATATTATTACCTCGATAGTCCAAAAGTGAACTACTAACCGCAAGTACTGTACTCATGTTAGCAGTCGTTGTACCATAACCAAATCTTAAACTTCCTGTTCCTGTAATATCCCAATTACTCGCCCCTTCTACCGTACTATATTCCGTGCGTAATCGCAAATGAGGATATAAAACAACTGGTCCTCCCGTAGAGCCTTCCACCGATTTAATATCCAATCGAGCATAAGGACTTGAAACTTGTAAGCCTACATTGCCGTTGCGGTAAAGATTACCGCTGATAGAACCTGAGCCACTCCATTGTTGTCCAAAAACGCTTGTCGCAGCAAAAAAGCTGCACATCATTAGTAAAAAAGATAATTTTTTCATAAGTTTAAAAATTATTTTAAGTGTTAAATAATAAATCGGGCTATTGAAGACTCCACTCTTCTTTAGCCCTTGTTTTTTATAGCTAACATTTCTACTTTCCTCTTTTTTCTTTCAAAAAAGACGGTATAAAAAAAGCATAACAATATAGTTACAAAAAAATCTTGCATTCGTTACACTCCCAAACTTGATACTTTTGCTCTCAAATCTTATGCTTACAAAAGGAAATTTTCCAATAACTAATATCCGATTGCTTGGATTGCTTACCTTTGTAATCCTGTGCAAAATGAAGTAGTTTTTTTAAAAATGCAAATAAATTTTTATTTATTTTTTAATAAAATATTATTATTAAAAATAGCTTAAATTTTCAAGTATAAGGAATGGTTTTTGTGGCATGTAATCATAAAAAAAGCCGCTCAAAACATAGTTTCGAGCGGCTTTTTTTATGATTATTTTACTTATTTTTTTTTCAATAGGAGATTCCGTATCACCATTCTTATAGTTGCATCCTTCATCGAAATATTTTACTATTGCTATGTATTTTTTATTCTAACAATTGGTTTTACTCGTGAATATTTATAATAAGTTATTTTTGGCTTTAAAAACTTCATTTTTATTTGTGATACCAATTGTTGCACCACAGTATTCTCCTCTGACCCTGATATAAGACTTACATCATTATCTAAAACAAAATCAAGTATATTCATCGACTTCGAGTAATTCTTTTCTACCTCTGAACCTATATTTATAATCAATTAATTTTCTTTTTTCCTACAAATATCATGATATATCAATATAATAAAATCAATATCATTTGGGTTTATTTTATTGGTAACAAAGCTCACATTAATCCATTCTTTAAAATTTAAAGTAATTTTTTGGCTAAATGCTTCGATGAATCGCTGATAGCTTTCAAAATTTTATATCTTGTAGTAAACCACTATACATTTTTAATTGTGCCACAAAGATACAATGAACCAAAAAGTCGTATTCAATGGATTATTAGTACGTTATCTCTGTTTACTTGGTGCCTTTGTGGTTCAAATTCTTATTTTGTGTAGTAGTGTGTCTTGCAGATTCTCCATCAAATGAACAAACAAACACTTCTTCAAAGTCATTAATAGATGAAACAGCGCTTTTATAAGGGTTAGATGCCCTTTTGTATCGAATTTTAAGTCATTTGTGAAAAATTATCTTTCATTTTTTTCTTAAAAGTAATAAAACAATAACAATGTTCTATTTATTTCAATTCATCTTTCAAAAATAACCCCGTATAACTCCCCTCAATCTTCGCCACTTCCTCTGGCGTCCCAACCGCCATAACTTCTCCGCCACGATGACCGCCTTCAGGCCCAATATCAATCACATAATCCGCTACTTTGACCACGTCCAAATTGTGTTCGATGACTAAAAGCGTATTGCCTTTTTCGACCAATTTATTTAAGACTTTTAATAAGATTTTGATGTCGGAAAAGTGCAAACCTGTGGTCGGTTCATCTAATATATATAAGGTATTTCCTGTATCTCTTTTAGAAAGTTCCTCGGCAAGTTTGACCCGTTGAGCTTCTCCGCCTGACAGCGTTACAGCGGATTGACCGAGGGTGATGTAGCCCAAACCAACGTCTTGAATCGTTTTTACCTTGCGGAAAATTTTAGGGATTTTTTCAAAGAATTCTACGGCTTCGTTCACCGTCATTTCCAACACATTAGAAATTGATTTTCCTTTGTACAAAACCTCCAAAGTTTCCCGATTATAGCGGCGACCAAAACAGGTTTCGCAGTTGACATAAACATCGGGTAGAAAGTTCATTTCTATCAGTCGCTGTCCGCCACCTTGACAAACTTCGCAGCGTCCGCCCTTGACATTAAACGAAAAACGACCTGGTTTATAACCACGGATTTTCGCTTCGGGCAAACCGGCGAAAAGGTTGCGAATGTGGGTAAATAAACCCGTGTAAGTCGCAGGATTAGAGCGAGGCGTGCGACCAATTGCGGATTGGTCAATATCAATTACTTTATCAATATTATCAATGCCTTCCAACGTCTCGTATGCCAACGGATTTTTCTTACTTCTGTAAAAATGTTGTCGTAAAATAGGATAAAGGGTTTCATTGACGAAAGTCGATTTTCCACTGCCAGAAACGCCTGTGACGGCAATGAATTTTCCTAACGGAATTTCAACACTTATATTTTTTAAATTATTACCTTTTGCTCCTTTTAGAATAATACTTTTTCCATTTCCTTTTCTTCTTTCTTTCGGTACGTCTATTTTTACCGATTGATTGAGATAGTTTGCGGTAACGGTATTTTGTGTCAAAAAACTTTCTGGTTTTCCTGCTGCGACGAGTTCGCCACCGTGTTTCCCTGCTCCTGGACCCAAATCAATCAAATAATCGGAAGCCAACATAATATCTCTATCGTGTTCAACGACCAAAACCGTATTGCCAATTTCGGTCAATTCTCGCAAAGCTTCAATCAATTTTTTGTTATCGCGCTGATGCAAACCAATGCTCGGTTCGTCCAAAATATAGGTAATTCCCGTCAGTTGCGAACCGATTTGTGTTGCCAAACGAATCCGTTGTGCTTCACCGCCCGAAAGTGTGCGAGCAGGTCGGTTGAGCGATAAATAATCCAAACCAACATGGAGCAAAAACTTCACTCGCAATTGCAATTCTTTAACAATATCCTTTGCAATGATACGGCTTCGCTCGTCCATTTTGTCCTCCACGGTTTCCATGAAATCCGCCAAAGAAGTCAAATCCATTGTTGCTAATTCCGCAATATTTTTTTCTGCAATTTTAAAATGCAGCGACTCTTTTTTCAATCTTGCGCCATGACATTCTGGGCAATCTTGAACGGTCATAAACTCCTCCGCCCAATCTCGGATTTTTCCAGATGCCGTATCTTCATACCAACGTTTGAGCATATTTACAATACCTTCGCTCGAAAGGCTGTAATTATAATCGTTGCCACCGCCGTATTTTACCGAAATCTCAAACGAATCTGCACCGCCATTCAAAATAATTTCCAATGCTTCCGCAGGAATCTCTTTTACAGGCGTGGCAAAGGTAAATTGATATTTTTTAGAAATCGCGCGTAACTGCTTGAAAGTCATGTTGTCCCGCACTTCTCCGAACGGTGCAATACCTTGTTCATTGACACTTTTCGTATCGTCAGGAATGACTTTTTCCATATCAACTGCCGTAACTTGTCCAAGTCCGTTGCAATGCGGACAAGCACCGTAAGGCGAGTTAAAAGAGAAGGCATTTGGGGACGGTTCTTCATAAGAAATCCCACTTTCTGCATCCATTAATGATTTGCTGTAAGCATTGGTTTGGCCTGTTTCCATGTCTAAAAACATGATGAAACCGTTACCTAATTTTAAAGCCATTTGCAGCGATTGACCGAGGCGTTCTCTGCGACTGGATTGCACTTTTATTCTATCAATCACAACTTCAATATCATGGGTTTTGTACCTATCAACTTGCATTTTTGGCTCAATATCCAAAATCTCACCATCGACTCGAATTTTCGTAAAACCTTGCTTCCGCATTTGCTCGAATAATTCTCGATAATGCCCTTTTCTCGCTCGAACTAACGGCGCTAAAAGCGTTGCTTTTTTGCCATCAAAATTATCCAAAATGTGGTCAATCATTTGCTCTTCGGTATATTTTACCATCTTTTTGCCAGTCACGTAAGAATACGCATCGCCAGCACGAGCAAACAACAAACGCATAAAATCGTAAATTTCCGTCACCGTCCCAACGGTTGAGCGAGGATTGCGACCAGTCGTTTTTTGTTCTATCGAAATAACGGGACTCAAACCGTGAATATACTCCACATCTGGGCGTTCCATCTCACCAATAAATTGTCGGGCATACGAGCCGAAAGTTTCCATATATCGGCGTTGCCCTTCGGCATAAATCGTATCAAAAGCTAAAGACGATTTCCCACTTCCACTCACTCCTGTAATGACAACTAATTGATTACGAGGGATTTGCACACTTACATTCTTCAAATTATGTACTCTTGCCCCAATGACTTCTATATGTTCTAACTCGGCTATAATTTCGTTTGACATGGCTTTATGCTCCCGCAGATTCCGTAGAATTTACAGATTTTTTATTAATAAACTATTGTAAAATTACATTTTAAACAAACCGTGAAGGTAAGGAAAGGTTTTAGGAATTGGTAGGGAAAATAATTTTGGTAGTCCTATAAAACACGATTTTACTTTGGATTGGTGATGAGGCATAAATAAGTAGCTTTTTGACTATTTGCACTTTTTCTCGGGGTCAGTCGCAGGATTTGTTGAGTATTGGACGGGCGACTTAAAGTCGCCCGTCCAATTGCCAATCTTTTGACAATCAAAAACTTTTGATTTATTCCACTATGAGCGGTAAACGTAGAACTACTGGAATTTGAAAATAATAAATCCGCACTGACGAGATAAGTGCGATTTTTCAAATAAATAACGTTTCGCAAAATTCTCTGCGACTTCAATCAACTCCTCATCTTTTGTATCTGAATCGTTTTTATTATATTTCACAGAAATAACTTCCCCTTTCTGATTTACGCAAATATCCATTCTAATTACACCAAATTTATCCGTTTCATTTTCAATAGGAGGATTTTCTAATACATTGCGATGGGTCAAAGCAGATTGAATATTAGCCGTCGATTTACCTTTTTTGCGAGGTTTTGCAGGTGCGATAGCTGGATTTGTTGATGTTTTGATGGTAATTTTTTCTTTAGGCTCGACCGTCAAAACAGGAGTTGTTTTTGTAGCTTGCTCAATTCCTCCCTTTGTCATCGTTTCGGCTATTTCCGGTTTGGCAGGAGCTAAATCTGCTGCGTTAGTCTTTTCTGTGGTTGTAAAACCATTTTCCAACGCTGCGATTTCGTCGTAATACTTTTGAAGCTGCTTTGGATAGCGAAACATAATCTTAGAATAATTACTTCTCGCCAGCTCGCTTTCTTCAAATAATTTCTGCAAATCGTCAGCGTATTTATCAAAAACCGTTCGCTCAGAATCCTCATGTGGTACACATATATAATATACCTTTGATTCGCCATTCACATGAATCAAAGTCGCCGCAGACACAACGCTTGACTGGGTTTCTTTGTAAAACAATCGAATTCTACCACTATTATCCACCATTTTCATCAAATCTTGGAAATAATATCCAGTCTTTTCAGTGATTTCACTTTTGCTAATTTGAGTTGGATAGCCTTCTGTAAGGTATTTATATTCCTCAATCGTTGTTTGAGCGGTGAGAAATACAGGAATGATACTCAATAATAAAATTGTATAAAATTTCATAGACATTTTGTTGATTCATTAAACTAAAGTAAAAATACTTTTTCCTAATGCTGTTGCTTTAAGTTTTTTCAAAAAACGCAATTCAAAAAATTACGTCTTCCATATTCGTTTAGGTATTCGTTGGTCACAATAATTAAGCATTATGATTTTCAATGACAATATGAATAGATATAAAAAAACGAAAATCGTTGACTACCAGTACTTTAGATGGATTTTCTATTTTCAACTTAAGATATAGCGATTTAGAACTAATTCATATACTTAATCCCTTTGTTAATGCTGACTTACGTATAACATAAATTAAAAATACATATACCTAAATTCATACCAACAAATCATTAATCTATGGTTACGATTTATGAATTACGAATCAAAATCAAAAATATATAATTATTAATGTTACAATAATGGCTGGGGAAATTTAACTTTATTTTGTATAAATGAAGGGATTTATATTACAAATATATAACGAAAATTTATATATAAAGATAATAATAATTTATTATTCCCTTTAACAGACAATCTTTTTTATAAAAATAGACTGTCTGTTAAAAAAGTAATGATTATTTTATATCGTTTGGCAAGTCAACAGGTGACTACGGCTAATTCAAAATACTATTTATTTAACTGGCAATCTAAATAATTGCAATACATTGGTAGTCAAAATATTAAAAATATTTTTATTTGTAATGTTTATCAAATTATTATGCTCGAATTCAATGTAAATAATTCCATCTATATTTACAATTAATTAATACATACAATACATTGATAATCAAAAAAATAGCTACCTTTGCACCTCGAAAATTCTAAATATTATTTTTTATTGAAAAATGTTTTGAATTATTATGAATAAGAAATTGATTGTCAATTATTTAAAATAATTTAATACAAATTTCATTTATCATTTACAATGAATAAAGCAATTAGGAATATTGCGATTATCGCTCACGTTGACCACGGAAAAACTACTTTGGTGGATAAAATCTTACATCACTGCCAATTATTTCGTGATAATCAAGAAATGGGTGATTTAATTTTGGACAATAACGATCAAGAGAGAGAACGTGGTATCACGATTCTTGCAAAAAACGTGTCAGTTCAATATAAAGATACCAAAATTAACATTATTGATACTCCTGGTCACGCCGATTTCGGTGGTGAAGTTGAGCGTGTTTTGAACATGGCAGATGGCGTATTATTGTTAGTTGATGCTTTTGAAGGCTGCATGCCACAGACTCGTTATGTTTTACAAAAAGCGTTGAGTTTAGGTTTAACACCAATTGTGGTTGTCAATAAAGTAGATAAAGATAACTGTCGCCCTGACGAAGTTCAAGAAGAGGTCTTTGACTTAATGTTCAATCTTGATGCAACGGAAGAACAATTGGATTTTGCAACCGTTTTCGGTTCTGCAAAAAACAACTGGATGGGTGAAGATTGGGCTACACAAACGGCAGATGTTTCTTATTTGTTGGATACAGTTATCGAACACATTCCTGCACCTCGAGAAAACGCTGGAACATTGCAAATGCAAATAACATCTTTGGATTATTCTAAATTCTTAGGTCGTTTTGCAATTGGTCGTGTCCACCGTGGAGAAATCAAGGTAAACCAGCCGGTTTCTTTGGTAAAACGTGATGGAAGTATCGTAAAATCTCGTGTTAAAGAATTATACACTTTTGACGGTTTAGGTCGTAAAAAAGTAGAATTCGTTGAAAACGGTGATTTATGTGCGATGACAGGTTTGGACGGTTTCGATATTGGTGACACAATTGCTGATTTTGAAAGTCCAGAAGGTTTGCCAGTTATGTCTATTGATGAGCCTACGATGAGTATGTTTTTCACGGTGAATAACTCACCTTTCTTTGGTAAAGATGGAAAATTCGTTACTTCACGTCACTTACGGGAACGTTTGGACAAAGAAACGGAGAAAAACTTGGCACTAAGAGTGGAAGAAACAGACTCTGCGGATTCTTTCAACGTTTTCGGTCGTGGTGTAATGCACTTGGCTGTTTTGGTTGAAACGATGCGTCGTGAGGGTTACGAACTTCAGGTTGGAAAACCACAAGTTATCATCAAAAGAATTAATGGCAAAAGACATGAGCCGATTGAGTTATTGACGATTGACGTTCCTGAACATAATTCAGGTAAGGTTATCGAAGCGGTAACACAACGTAAAGGCGAAATGAAAAGCATGGAACCAAAAGGCGATGTGATGCACTTGGAATTTGAAATTCCATCAAGAGGTATCATCGGTTTGCGTTCTGCAATCTTGAATATGACTCAAGGTGAAGCGATTATGGCTCACCGTTTCCAAGAGTACGCAGAATGGAAAGGCGATGTTCCAGGACGTAATAAAGGTTCATTAATCGTTTTGCACCCAGGTGTGACGATTCCTTACTCTATGGACAAATTACAAGATAGAGGAAAATTCTTCGTTTCACCAGGTGCGGAAGTTTATGAAGGTCAAGTAATTGGCGAACATAGCCGTGAAACTGATTTGGTGGTAAACGTTACTAAAACTAAGAAGTTGACGAATATGCGTTCTTCTGGTAATGATGATAAAGTGAAATTAGCACCACCGATTTTATTCTCTTTGGAGGAAGCTATGGAATATATTGATGAAGATGAGTACGTAGAAATTACGCCAAACAGTATGCGTTTACGCAAAATCTATTTGACGGAATTGGAACGTAAAAAGAATTAAAAAGAACGTAGCACCGCCACTTCAGAGTGGTCGAAAATATTTAATTCAATAGACGCTGGTAATCGCAGAAATGTGGTTATCAGCGTTTTTTTTTGTAGCGATGGGTCGGACGCTTTTAACGACCTTAACAACAAAAAAACCGTTTACAACCTGAGTCACAAACGGTACATTGTTTCAATCGCCTAATTGAAAATATTTTAAAAATACCCCCACTCTCCAGAGTGGGGTGTTATTTATTTTTATCTTTTCACACCACTCTGGAGAGTGGGGTGTTATTTATTTTTATCTTTTCACACCACTCTGGAGAGTGGTGGTACTTTATTCGACAATCACCGTTTTTGGTAATGACCAGCTTTTTTCTTCATTGTCATAATACAAATACGCTGACGAAGCTGGTGCTTCAAACGTTCCTGCAGTTTCCGCTTTTAAGTCCAAATTAATGACTTTCTGCTCGGTCATTTCACGGAAGTAAAACACGATATAACCATTCCAAAGCTCAACATAATCCGCCACATTTTCCTCCTGAAACTTCCGCAATTGCCACGGCTGCAACGTCAAACCTGACGGAATACCGACAATCGCAATTGGATTTTGTAAGGTTTCGTAACGATTATTTTGCAGCGTTACCGAAAGGCGAACCGTTTCGCCAACTTTTGCTTTTGGATTTTCGATTTTGGTTTCAATAAAAATCGGTGCAGTCGGCGAACCTTGCGGCAACGCAGTATGATAATTCACACTCAAATCATACGGCAACGCCTTTTCCGTTCCGACAAAACGCACTTTTAATTTATTCTTTTTATCAAAAAAATGTGCTTGCAAATTTTCAAAAATAATCGGCTGATTCATGTCTTTCGTATAATCAAAAACCGCAATTTCTCGGTCACCTTTGTACAAAATAACCTTGCCGTCTTCGCCCATATTTTTGCTGTATTCCGCATATTCTACCAAAGCCTTCATCGCTAAAACCGTGGATTGAGTCGAACCAAAACCGTATTCATTTTTAGATGTTGCCATAAAATCCATTGCTTTTTGCAATGCCAAATCCTCATTTGCTTCCCAATCCATAATCGCTAAAGCGACTAAAGCCGTAGTTTCGATTTGTAAACTTTTGCCTTGCGAACCAACGACCGACGGCTGCGTTCCTGTCCAACTACCATCTTCTTTTTGCATTAATAATAAGGCTTTAATTAAATCGTCCGCCCGTTCATCATCCATAATTGACAACGCATTTGCCATCAACGCCATAGCGTAAGGATTTTCGGATTTTATCGCCAAATCGTAATTAAAATCAATTTCTGTTTGAATTTTGTCACCATAACCAGCTTCTGTCAAACCCCAAATAATGTAACTATTGTAAACCAACTTATCGTCCGCGTTCCATTTATGCAAATAACGACCGTTTACTTCCCAATTTCCTTTGCCATCTTTTCGACTCAATAACCAATTTGCCGTCCTATCAATCAAATCTTGTTCGACCTCAAAAACCTTCGACATATCGACCAATTGCATCAAACCGTAAGCCGTCAAACCTTCGTGCGCAGGTGCTTTTCCCCACCAATCAAAACCGCCGCCTTCGACTTCATAACTTTTCATTTTGTCGTAGCCAATTGCCAAAAACCGTTCGGCTTTTCCCTCAATTTGTTGGTTGCGAATGTTCGCATTGCGCATATAATTTAACGCCAACAAATTCGGATAATTTGAACTCGAAACTTGCTCAAAACAACCGCTCGGCTGCTGAAACATTCTATCTACGCCAGTCACCAAATCACTCAAAACATTCGGGTGAACCGTCAATTTTATCTCCAAAGTTCCGTCCAAAGGTTCTCGCAAATTAAAATCAAAATCCCTTGAAATCTTATTGTCACCAATAATTTCATGCACTGGAAAACCTCTCGAAATCGTTTGAATATTCGTTGTGAAAGCATCTTCAAAATCATCTGCTTGAAAGCGAATATTTACATTTCCTTGAGAAATTTCATTGCCAATTAAAAACTCCAATTGAACAACTTTTGTCGTTTTCGCAGCTAATTTTATGATTTTATCCACATCATTCAACAACTCAAAATGTGTCGGCAATTCAATCAATAATTCGCCCTCAATTGCTTGATTTGTATTATTCATCAACGTCACTGGAATCGTCAATTTATCGCCAGTCAAAATGCTATTCGGCACTTTTGTTTGCAACGCAAAAGGCATTTGCACAAAATACTTTTCGGTATTCAAACCAATTTGTCCATCATCAGAAAAACCTGCAACCGTAATACGGTAATTCGTCGTCGCATCAGCATTCGGAAACTCAAATTCCGCCTCGCCTTTTTCGTTCGTTTCCAACGCGTTTTCCCAATACAAGGTCGTGCGAAAATCGTCCCGAATATCCGTTTTACTACTTTTATATTTTGGTGTGTAAAAAGTTCTTGCTTTGTAATAACCGTTTTGAAAAGTTGCCGCATAACCATAATCTCGCACCGCTTTTCCAACCGAATAATTCCCCGGTCGTCCAGGATAATTCGCCTCCTCTTCAATGAATATTTTTCGACGATTCCCCTCTTTTACTTCGCCATCTTGATTGGTATAAAAATTCACTTCATTATCCAAATTATTAATAATATCGCCTGAAAAGTTGCCAATACTCGCAGGCGTTCCGCCCGTAATTACTTGAACTTGCTCAATTTGACTTTGCGGAATCATATCGCTGCTCACTCGAATTCCATCAATATAATAAGCCGTTGCAGGAGAACGAGAACCTCGAATATTAATAATTCCGTCATTATCTGCACTCGAAATCCCAGCAGTTTGTGCGATAATTCCGTTGATATTTTTGGGTGCTAATTTTTGAATATCGGCGGATGTGACAATTGTTCCTTGTTCTAAATTATTCGGTACAGTTTGCGTATAAGTTGCAACATTATTATTATTCGCAACGGGAATTCGTTGAATTTTAACCGCAGATAGACTTACACTTTGCGTTGTATTATCTCGCCTCACAAGCGGAACTTGATGAGTTATCACAACTTCATTCAAATTAACCGTTTGGTACATCGGAAAGTCAACCGTAATATTTTTATCATTCACAATTACGCCACGAACAAAAACCGCATCATAACCGACATAATTTACTTCAAGGTCATACATTCCTTTTTGTAAATTTTTAAGCTCATAATTTCCATCAAAATCCGTTTGCATTCCACCGATAACATTTCCGTTTTGAATTACTTTAACGGTTGCGAAAATTGCAGGTTCTCCAGTTCCGTCTTCTATGAAACCTCGAATTATAGGATTTAGGCTTGTTTTATCTGCATATTTTATTTTAATATTATTGACATTAGCAAACCGAATAATTGATTCGTTTACTCCTCGAATATATGCCTGTTGAATACGTCCGTCATAAATTCCTTTCACATAAGTAAACCTTGAAAAATCTACATTTGGCAAGAAAAATCGACCTTTTTTGTCCGTAAAAACGGTATCCGCCATTCCATCAATCGTTACCGCAGCACCTTCTAAATTTTCACCTTTTTGATTAACAACTTGACCAGTTAAATCCGAAATTTTATTCGTTTCTGTATTAAATAAAACCGTATTTCCATTCACATATTGATACAAAGGTTGATTTCGTTTAATACCTTCATAAGCCATTTGAACTTGATTATATTTATGAAAATCCACCTTCGGAATCATAAAACTGCCCGATTTATCCGAAACTGCCGCCAAAGTTGCTACGTCATTTCCAACAATTTCAATTTTCGCACCTTCCACACTTCTCGACCGGTAATCGACCACACGACCATAAATATCTCGGGAATAGTTGGCCATCACTTTGATTTGGCAATTTTGTGCATAGCTATTTATCTCTTTTTTGGCATCAAATTCCTCATAAGTCGCCTTAATCGTGAATGGTGGCAACAAACCAACTTTATCCAATAAAAATCGTCCGTGAGCGTCTGTAACCGTTGTTATATCTTGATTCTTTCGACCTTTCACTTCCACGTTTGCATTCGCCAAAGGACGATTAAACGCATCCATAACCTGCCCTTGAAATTTCGTTGTTTCGTGCGGATAACCAAACCTCGGGAAGTTGCCAGCCAAAACTTGTTCCCACGCAAAACGCCGCCAACCGTGGGTCAAAAGCACATAATCCAAGGCTTTTTCTTTATTAATTTTATCCGTTTTTTCTTCTTTTTCAAAATAGAAATTCGGTTCTTTTATTTCGCCTTTCAAGTCCGAAGTCAATAAGAAATACGCCAACAAATTCGCCTGTTTATCGTCCGCATGAGACAATAACGTTTCATCGACAACCGACACCGAAAACTGACCTTTTACAGCGTTTCCGTTTTCGTCTGTCACCTTAATTTTGGCTTTCACGGTTTCCCGTAATTTGTAATTTTCCTTATCCGTTTCAATCTCAATATGCAGTTGCTGATATGGATTAATAAACACCAAACGTTCTGCTATCGCTTGATTTGTACCATTTCCCGAGTTCTCGGGAGAGGCAAACAAAGTTAATTGCGTAATGCCAATCGGTAAATCTTTCGTATTAATTTCGACCGTTTTTTCACCGTCCAAATCATTCAAAACCTCGGTCGAAACGATTTTTTCTCGTGCCGTCACCGTCAAAACATAATTTGCTTTTACGCTTGACGCAATTCTAACCGTTATTTTTTCTTTTGTTTGTTTAATAATATTCAAAATCGCAGTTTCGGCTTTCGCCAATGGTAAATCGTATAGCTTAGTAATACCAACAGGTTTCGTAATTTTTGCCCTATATTTTTCATCGGCTTTCGCCAATAAATCAAAACCGCCCATTCCTTGATAATACGAAGCGAAAGTCGTTACTTTTTCGCCTTTTGAATTATAAATTTCGCCCTCAATATCTGCCGGTTGCCCAAATTCATTCACCGCCTTAAACGCCACATTTGATTTCAAATCCGCCACCAAATCACCCCCTTCTGGCAAAAACTGCACATCAATTTTATTCAAAACAATCGGCACACTCCGAGCAATCGACTCCGTTGAACCATTGTAAGGAATCATTACATTCAACAAACCGTCATTCGTTTTCAGGTTTTTTGGCAAAGAAAATTTAATTTCCGTCTTCCCTTTTCCGTTCGTTTTCGCTTTTTCACTCAAAATTTGCTGCCCAGCCAAACTCACCGTAAAATCAAAATCTTGGTTCGCCAAAGCCTGATTTGTCACTGTTTCCAATATCAAATCCGCCACAACTTCATCACCAGCGCCATAGGTTTTTCGAGTAAATTCCAACTTCATATTCAATTTTGGCAACACCGTTTTCTGAACTTGCAACGTCTTCTCAAAAGCGTCCCCAGTATTTTGCTGCCATTTCGTGTAAGCCTTAATTTTATACAAACCGCCCACAAAATCGTCTGTCAATTGAAAATCCCCAGCCGCCATTCCGTCCGCCGCCAAAAGCGTCAACGTTTTCAACGTTTTACCGTTCGGTGCAATCAATTCCACATAAACAAGCTCGCTCAAAGAAGCCGTCAACCGATTGCCATTCCTAACAAAAACGGTAAACCAAACCGCTTCCGTCGGTTTATAAATCGTCTTATCCAAATGAATAAAAACCTTTTCATTTTGATAATGAGCGGTATAATTATTTAGTGCATTATTGATTTTTCCAGTATCCACAGGATTTACGACACGTAGGGCAAACGGCACTGCCTTTGCCACATTTGTCGAGTTTGTCAAGTTTGTCACGTTTGTCACGTTTTGATTTCGTGCATTTTCAGATTTTGTGCCGCCTGTCCCTTCGAGTGTTCGTAGGGGATTGCCCTCAGGAGGTTTCAATCCCGAGTACTCGGGACGGAATGACGGTTCTGACTGAATTTTCAGATTTTCGGCTATTTCAATTTTTGCATTTTCGTTTGCATTTGAAGTTTCAAAATTATCTAAAAATTGATTTGAAATTATCCAAATTAATAAAAGTAATGTCATCATAATACCAATAATTTTAACTGTTGTAAAAGATTTTGTCTCGGTATTTTCAGCAACAGGCGATGATTTTTCCTCCAACATCATTTCCATCTCCGCCCAAGCATTTTGGTCAAAGTTGAACTCATGTTGTTCAATTTTATCTTTAATTTTTTTATGTAGAGGATTATTTCCGTTCATTTTTATTCGTGATTCGTGATTGATTTTTTCCATGGGTACAACCCTATGGCTATTTATATTTGACCCTTTCAGGGGCTTTCGTCAAGCGAAGCGTCCGTCCTTCGTCCACCGTCAATCGTTCCCTCAGCCGCCTCTTCCCATCTGACAAATGCCATTTGCTCGTACCTTCGCTAATCTCCAAAAGCGTTGCAATTTCGTGATGTTTGTAGCCGTCAACAACGTATAATGAAAAAACGGTTCGGGTTGCTGGCGGCAATTCTTGAATGATTTTGAATAAATCTTCGGCAACCAAATCATCAATCGCCGTACTTTCTATACCAATATCATACACCGAATCAATGTCCACTTCATTTTTGTATTTCGCCTGACTTCTGATATAATCCAAAGCTGTTCGCCACACAATTTTCGCAATCCAACCACTAAACGAACCCGTCGGCTCGTACTTTCCTATCTTATCAAAAACCTTCAAAAAACCACGATTCAAAATATCATTCGCCTCATCTCGATTGCTCGAAAACCGCATAGCAATCCCAAGCATCTTCCCATAATAGCGTTGGTAAAGATACTTTTGTGCCAATCGGTTCTGCTCAATACAGCCGTTAATTAGCTCATTATCAGGCGAATGTTGTGTGTAAGTCATCTATTGATTTCCAGTTTCTGAATTCTGAATACGAAATTGATTATTTTCATAAAAATACAATTTTCATTTTATAATCGTCCGTATCAAGTAATTGTTAGGCTAACGAAGGGCATTTTTAAAAGGGTTGGGTCGGATTGGATTTTTTTTGGGATTTTAATGAAAATAGGAATCCCGAAAGAAAGTCGGGATTCCTATTTTTTAATAAAAAAACTACGAATATCTGTATTTTTTCACATTTCCAAATCACTCCGTTCCAACTCCATTTCTACTCCTTTTTTTACCACTTTCGCCTTCCCATCCACAAAATTCTCCGCCTTATCCAGCACTAACGGATAAACGATTTTTCCCGTTTTGTCAATAAAACCAAACTTTTCCCCATTCGTCACCGCAGCTACGTTTTCACTAAAAACAATCGGATTTTTATAAAATGGATTAATCACGACACGACCGTCATTATCGACTACGCCATAATCTTTGCCAAAACGAAATAGCACCAAATTTTCATCAATTCGCTTCGTCTCGTCTGCAATTTCTTCATAATTAAACGGCACGGAAGCACCCCAACTGGTGATTTTACCCACTCTCGTACCATAGACGTAAGGTGCATATTGGTCTTGCAAATACGAATCGTAAATATATTCGCCAATATATTCAAAGTTAAATTTTAATATTTTCTTACCTTTATTATCAATAATCCCCCATTTTCCCTTGCGTTTTGCCTTCGCTCGTGTGCCGTAAAACCGTCCGATATCTTCGTATTTTATTGGCACAGCACGTTTATTTTCTGTCGTTCGGTAGCCATATTTGCCACGCTTTTTGACTCGAACCATATTGCCGCCAAAATAACTGATTGCTTCATATTTTGGTTTAATCAAATACTTTCCATTCACATCAATCAAACCCGATTTGCCGTTTTTTCGTACCGTCATTTTATTCGTAATCACGGGACTAATTTCCTCAAATTTGTCTTTTATTAATAACGCACCGTCTAAGTTATACAAATACCAAAATCCCTCTTTTTTTGCGCGTACTATCTTGACGTTCAAATACTTCTGAACTTCCGAAAACAAAAACGGTACAACGATTTCTCCTTTTTTATTAATAAAACCCCAAAGGCTATCTTGCTGTGCTAACGTCACGTCACCATAAAAACTATGGACATTTTGGTATTGAAAATCAATCACGACCTTGCCCGAAGTATCGACAAACCCCCAAAGGTTATTTTCTTTTTTTTGTCTAAGCGTTTGCTGTGCGTCCATGGTTTGAGCGCTGAAAAGTATTGCGAATAGGATAAGCAACTGTTTCATATTTTTCATGATTTTTCAATTAAAACTAAACCTCAAAATTACAGAAATAAGCGATTGCGTTCGTAGGATTCTTGGAAATGAAGGTATTTTTTGAAAAGTTTAACGGTTGAGGTTTATGATTTCTTTTTTACGGTTTTGACTTTCGTCAATTCAAAATACGATATCAATTCCTTTAAGGTCTGATTTTTTAAATCATAATAAATATACAGCGGAAGTGCTTGAAAAATCGAAAAGAGAATAAGACTTACCAACGTTCTTCTAAGCAAAAGATAAACTCATTATTGACTTGAATGATGACTTCCGTAACCAGAAAATAAGCCAAAGCCAGTCAGAATCCAATAATTATCATTTCTGCAACCTGATTAAATCGAACTTTGATTTCTAAAATATAATTTTCGTTTATTTTCAATATTTTCCTTGAGAAATTGTACAATACAGTGGGTTATTATGCAAAAAATGAAGTGATTGTTTAAACGCAAGAACCACAAAGAAAAAACAGAAACCTTACCAACTTTTACGATTAAAAAACAAAAAAAATGGTCACTCTAACCAGAGAATGACCATTTTCATTAATAACAAAAATACCCCATTTGAAACCCGCATGCTACGCTTTCAATAACCGTTTTGCCATTTTGAAAAACGTCATTTCGGTAATCATACCAACGAGTTCACCAGTTTCTCGAATCACGGGTAAGCAGCCAATATTATGTTCTTTGATTAGTTTCATACCATCCATAAATGAATCTGTTGGACGAATCGTAATCGGATTATCAATCATCACATCTCGCACTAAAACGGCACCATCCGTTTTTTTGT